>CEOG01001203.1_pt1 | contig 45714 bp, 41 predicted proteins | sample 530301 | NCBI WGS metagenome assembly CEOG01 (sample SAMEA2619903, study PRJEB7988) | marine metagenome | biome: marine biome (ENVO:00000447); feature: surface water layer (ENVO:00002042); material: "saline water (ENVO:00002010), including plankton (ENVO:xxxxxxxx)" | depth 5 m | reverse complement strand
GGGGCCGCTGCCAGCACGCGGGCGAGCTCACTGGCGCTGTGCAGGTCCAGCGGCTGCCCCAGCCACGCCAGCAGCTCTCCACTGGGTACCGACGCGTCCGCGGCCACAACCGCAGACAGGGCTCGCTGCAAACGCGAGCTGATCGGCGGACGGTCGGAGCGGTTGCTTGAGGCGCGAGACATGGGTAACGGAGCTGCAAAGGGCGTGCATTCTAGCGAAGAACAGGGCTGGCGTCCCCCCCGCGTTAGCGCTGGCAGTCCATGTGTTGCAGGCTATGATAGGCTGCTGGCAAAGGAGTACACAGATGAGCGCTGCGATCTATCCCGATATGCATGACAAAGTGGCACTGGTGACGGGGGCCGCCTCCGGCATCGGCGAAGCCTGCGCCCGGCAGCTGGCGGCCCAGGGCTGTCACCTGGTCTTGCTGGACCGGGACGAGCGGCGGCTCCGGGTCTTGACCGACGCCCTCAAAGCCGAGAGCTCCGTGGGCAGCGTGGCAGATGAAGCAGCCGTCATGGCGGCAGTCGAGCTCTGCGAGTCCCGTTACGGCCGGCTGGATTACGCCGTGAACAGCGCCGGGGTCGCCGGGCGACCCGCCGCGATCGCTGACACTTCTCTCGACGCGTGGCGAGAGGTGATCGACATCAACCTCACCGGGGTGTTTCTGTGCCTGAAACACCAACTGCGAGCGATGCGTGCCGCCGGGGCCGGTGCCATCGTCAACATCGCCTCAGGCGCCGGCTTGATCGCCACACCACAGCTGTCGCCCTACTGCGCCAGCAAACACGGCGTGCTCGGCCTGACCCGCACCGCTGCCATGGAATCCGCCACGACGGGGGTGCGGGTCAACGCCGTGTTACCGGGCTCGACACAAACGCCCATGCTGGAAGCGTCACTGCAACAGGGCCCGGAGTTGAAGAAAATGATTCTCGCCAGCATACCCTGCGGGCGCATGGGCACAGCCGATGAAATTGCCGCAGCAGCCCTGTGGCTCTGCAGTACACAAGCAAGCTACGTCAACGGTCATTCCATGGTGGTGGACGGCGGCACCCTGTGCCGGTAGGTTGCTGGCGATGCCTCCGCAGCCACCCCGTGATCCATAACCCTACGCCCGGGGTCCAGCATAGGCGGACTACACAAGGGCCTGCGTTTATTCACCGTACTTCGACATGAAAATACGCGGGATCGCGATCACGAGTCAGCTTGATCTGACCAAAGTAGGAGCGTGACTCGCCAGCGTTCAGTTCAGCGTTCTCCGCTTCCAAGGACGTATCGTCTTCAGCAAGCTTCGCCATTCCAACCTGGACGCCCAGGGCATCGAACAGGATTATGGTGACATCGGGGGTAATATTCCGCTGACGATCGTTCTGTAGCACAGCAAGGTAACCAAACCGCTTTTTCTGCTCCGTACCTGTCCGTGTGAAGCTAATGCTCTTCAGATAGCGCTCGCCGATGGGAACGATCGCGTCAAAGGACAGGGGATTGAGATCCGGAATCCGACTCTGCACCAGACTCGACCTCTCTTCCCGCAGTTGCGCTACCTGCTGCTCCAGAGCCGTGACCTTGTTGCGCAGGTTGCCTGCACTTGCGTCTTCTCCCCGCATTGCAACCTCGCGGCCAAGAAGCAACTCGTTCGTCGAATAGAGCTTGTAGGCAGTCACGATCCAGCCGATGCCGGTCACTACCAACAGCGCTCCTAGCACGATGGAGACAAGCATGTACTTGACCGCTTTTCTATAATTGCGGCTATATCGTCGAGGTACGCGATTTTCCACCAAGAGTTCCCGGTTCAGTTGAGGCCGCTTTTTTTTCGGAGGTCTATCTGGCGCCTCCACACCGGCGTCGCCCGGACATGGTACCAGACCTCGCTGACTATTCCTCTGGGTGTAGACTGGAAAAAATGCCCTTTACCCAACTGGCCAACCTCACCGGCCAGCCCGGCATGTCAGTGCCACTGTTCTGGACAGCCGGCGGCCTGCCCCTTGGTTCAGAGTTAATCGCTCCCCTGGGGCAAGCGATCACAAGCGTAGCTAACGCACTCCAATCAGCACGGGGGCAGGAATATCGCCAATGCCACATTCCTCCAGAGGCCACATAGGAGAGCGACGATTGCTGAAGGGTAATCGAGCAAAGTCCACTGTCCTCGAACAAGGTGAATCGCAATACAGTATTGTAGAGGCGAAGCTGGCAAAGGCGTTGTAGAAGTGCTGTGCCGACTTGACCACCAGCACGGATGTCGTCAATGGATCAATGCCTACCTCGCGAAAAACCCGGGGGCCGAAAACCTGTTCCCGGTAATCCCCCAGCACGATCTGCACGCCGCCATAACGAACGGCGGCCAGGGTGCCCACTGCAATGGGTTCATAGCCCGGCATGGCATCGATGCGCGCCGTCGGATTAATGCAGGTTACGGTAAAATCGCCGACCAGAGGCGCACCCGCAAGCTCAGTGCTGTGCCCCCCCAGGGACAACCGCACGGTGGCTCCGACGCCCCCTTCAACTACCCGGGCAAGTGCCTCGGGATCGTGGAATAACGCCAGGGCCACATTCTGCAAGCCGCGAGCAACCACTTCATGGAGTATCCAGGTGGCATCACTGCCCGTGCCGGCGCCCGGATTGTCACCGGCATCGGCTATCACCAGCGGCCCGGAGTGTGAGAGAGGTACTTGATCCAGGCACTCCTCGATCGACTGGTAGTGACCCAGGTCCGCGTCACGAATTTTCCAGAGCCTGTGCGCAAACTGCCGGGCATGGCGCACGGCACCCTCAGGGTCGCCATCCGTTATCACTAACACTGCCGCGCCTGCATCCGCAACATCCGACCAGGGAAACCCGTGTACCAGTGAGATATGCAGGACCGAGGACTCCGACTCCAGTGCCCGGGCGTCATCCACGAGCGTTTTACTCGGCGGCAAGGGGGTATGCCACAAACTGAAAACCGGTATCGGTACGAAGGCCGTGACCGGAGAGATCTGTCCCCGCCGCTGGCGCAGCGCGAGATCGACCAGCTGCGCCGCGGTCTCCGGGAAATCCGTGTGCGGGTACTCCTTGATCACACAGACCAGGTTCGCCTGCTCCAGCAGGCGTAGCCCGATGGCGGCGTGCAGGTCAAGCATTACGCCGATGGTCACATCGTTTCCACATGCGCCGCGCACCGCGGCGACGACATCGCCTTCGCAATCGGGATAACCCTCTGCGACCTGTGCTCCGTGCAGGGAGAGCAGAATACAGTCGAAAGGCCCCTGGGCCACAATCTCCGAAACCAGGCTGTTCCTCAGTGTTTCGTAGTCGGCCCGCACGGTCGGCGCCGAGGGCGCAGCGCGAGCACAGCGGCCGCGATACATCTCGACGCCGCTGGCTGCTGCCGCGGCGCAAAGATCCTCGTAGGATCCACAGTGATCCCCGTAGTCTGCCAGCCGTGTTGGCACCGGGGAAAACGCATTGGTTTCATGGATCAGGCCACCAACGTAGATGCGCATTATTCGCCCTTCAATTGCAGCAGGAACTCATCCATCAGCTCCAGTCCTTCCAGCAATTCTGTGGTCTTGCCGCCAATGCCCAGGCGCAGATAATGATCCATCCCAAACCAGTCGCCAGCAACGATCAGTACATCCTTCTCGAGGCGCAGGCGCGTCGACAGCTCGCTGGAGTTGATATCCAGGTTGTAGCCGATAAACGCCATTCCGCCGGCTTTCGGCGGAATCAGGCGGAAGTTTTCCGCGTGATTTGCGACCCAGTTCTGCACGATGGGCACGTTGGTCCGCAACAGCGTGCGCCCATGTTCGAGGACCTCCGCCCGCTTTGCCGGCTGCATAATCACGTTGGCGGCGTACTGGGAAATGATGCCCGTGCTGATGGAGGTGTAATCGTGGTGGTGCCATGCTCCGGCAATGACTTCCGCCGGCCCGGCGAGCCAGCCAATGCGCAAGCCGGGGTGCGCGAGCGACTTGGCGAGACCCGAGGCGACAATGGTTTTGGGGTACAGGTCGAGAAAGCTGGTCGTCTCTACTCCGTCGAGTTCGGAACCTGCATAGATTTCGTCGGAAAGGATATAACAGTCCCTGGCGGCGGCCAGCCTGACAATCTGCTCCATATCCTCGCGGCTCAACACGGCGCCGGTGGGATTATTGGGATTACACAGCGCAATGACCCGGGTCTTGTCGGACAGCCGGGATTCCAGCTCATCCAGATCAGGTGCCCAATTCCTGTCCTCACGCAAATGGAAGGGCTTGACAGTGCAACCCAGGGAGCGGGTCAAACCATACAGCAACTGGTAATTGGGCAGCATCATGGCCACCTCGTCACCGGGCTCCAGCAGGCTCCAGAAGGCGACAAAGTTGGCTTCGGCTGAACCGTTGGTGACCAGGATATTGTCCTCGGTACAGCCCTTGTAATAACCGGCCAGGGTGGCGCGCAGTTCGGGAGCACCATTGGTCTGGCCGTACCCCAGCCGCAGGTCGAGGACCTCCTGCTGTTGCTCCTCATTCAGCAGCTCACGCAGGGTGTAGGGGTGAATGCCGCTTTCCGTGAGGTTGTATTTTACGGTGTTTTCATAGAGCGACTGGTTGCGTTCCAGTTCAAAGGTTTCAATCTGCATGGGTCACACTCCGATAGATTGCTGTGGCGATCGCGATATCCTGCGTGGCGACTCCGGTGAGGTCGACCACGGTAATTTGCCCAGCGTGAGTCCTCCCCGGACTGCTGCCGCCGATGACTTCACCCAATTCAATGACACTGGCCATATTCAATGCCCCGGCACTCACGGCCCGGAACACCTCTCCCCGGCTCGCCGCCTGGGCCCGTGAATCCACGGCGACAACATCAGCCTGCGCCAGCAAGGCCGGGCTGAGCTCCTGCTTTTCCGCGGTATCCGAGCCAACGGCGGTGACATGTGTGCCCGGCGCCAGCTCGTCCAGCAGCGGTACCGTCGCGGGCGTGGTTGTCACGATGAGTTGGCAGCTACGAGCTACTTGCGCTGGATTCTCCGCGAAACGGAGGCGGTAGGTCGTGTCCGCCAGGCGCTGCCGGAGCGCATCAAACTGCACCGCACCCCGCCCCCAGACCAGGACATCACGACACCCCGTTACCGATAGCAGGTGGCGCAACTGTAACTCCGCCTGAATGCCGGTGCCGATCATCCCGATCAGCGCGATCTCCTCCGGCGCGAAATATTTTGCGGCCACGGCACCGGCTGCAGCGGTGCGCTGATCCGTGAGCATCCCTTCATCAAGCAGTACTGCCACCAGTTCTCCAGTGGCCTGGGAGAACAGAAGCATGAGGCCATTGCTGGACGGAAGGCCCAGCGCCGGATTCTGGTAAAACCCGCTGGCGATCTTGACCACGTAGTAGAGATCCCCATGAACGTAGCCGTACTTCAGGTGGACCTCGCCCGGCGGCTGTGAGAACAACATCTCCCCCACCGGTGGCACCACCGCCCTGCCGCTGGACCAGGCAACAAACGCCTGTTCCATCGCAGGCAACAAGTCCAGTGTGGGAAGAACAGCCTCGATCTGCTCCCGCCGGACAATACGGGTCACACTTCGTCCAGACGGTTATGCTGGCGGAGAATGTTCTGCACCTCGGCAAGGGGAAAGCCCGGCGCCACCCGGTCATCCCGTCCAATCATCGTTTCATTGGCGACCATGCAATTGATAATGGCTTCATCGGTCGCCTGTATCGCAGCTTCATACACGCGGCTGATTTCGCCCTCGCCGAGGAAGCTTACGTCCACGACGCCCATGTGCTGCTCAATGCTGTGCTGGTTGCCCGTTGAAAAGGCCAGGAACAGATCGCCGGACTCGTTGGCCGCAATACCCCCCGAGCGGGCGATACCGTAGGCTGCGCGGCGCGCCACGCGGTTGAGCTGGTGCGGCAACAGAGGTGCGTCGGTGGCGACAATGCCGATGATGCTGCCTCTGCCGGGTTCCACGGCACTCTGCAGTGGAAACAGGTGACCCATGGGAATACCGGCTATTTGCATCAGGTGCCGCTTGCCGAAATTGGACTGCACGAATGCACCAACGGTGTAACGCTTGCCGTCAATTTCAAGAGAACGCGAAGCGGTGCCCGAGCCACCCTTGAATTGATAGGTGGTCATGCCCGTACCACCCCCGACACTACCTTCCTCAATGGGTCCGCCGCGGGCATCGGCAAAGGCAGCATACACGTGCTCCTCCTTGACATGGTGCCCGTTGACGTCGTTCATGCCACCGTCGTAGGTTTCGGCTGCCACCGGCATCCAGAACGGTTCCGGGCGCTTTTCGACGTCTACCTGGGCCGTGAGCCAGCGCGCCGTGGCGTCCCGGGTTAGCCCACAGGAGTGGGTGTTGGTCAGGGTGATCGGCCCCTCGAAGCGGCCGCGCTCGACGATCAGGTGCGCCCCCGACATTTCCCCATTGCCGCTCATGGAAAAGAAGCCCGCATACACCGGCAATGTTCCTCGATCGCGGCCCAGGGGAAAAATTGCCGTGACACCGGTGCGCACCGGACCCTCCCCCACCACAAGTGGACCCGAGCCGGAAATCAGGGTGCAATAGCCGACCTCCACACCTGGTACATCGGTGATCGCATTGTTGGCACCGGGCTGACCCAGAAACGGAATACCGGCGCCACGCGCACGCAGTTTACCCGCCGGTGTCTTTCTGTGCTCCTGTTTCACGGGTCAGGCCACCTCAAACAGGCCGGCGGCACCCATGCCACCACCGACACACATGGTGATGACCACATATCTGACGCCACGGCGCTTGCCCTCGATGAGGGCGTGCCCAACCATACGGGCGCCGGACATGCCATAGGGGTGGCCGATGGAGATCGCGCCACCGTTCACGTTAAGGTTCTCGTTAGGTATGCCGAGATGGTCGCGGCAGTACAGAACCTGCACCGCAAAGGCCTCGTTCAACTCCCACAAGCCGATGTCGTCCATCTTCAAACCGTGGCGCTGCAACAGTTTGGGAACTGCAAATATCGGGCCGATACCCATGATGTCCGGGGCACATCCAGCCACCGCAATGCCCCGATAGTAGCCCAGCGGCTCAATGCCGCGTCGCTCGGCATCGCGGGCCTCCATCAGCACGCAGGCACTGGCTCCATCGGACAGCTGGCTGGCATTCCCCGCAGTGACCGTGCCCCCCATGACCGGGGCCAGCTTGCTGAGACCTTCGAGTGAGGTATCGGCGCGGTTACCTTCGTCCCTGCTGAGGGTTACGGTCTGCGTCGAGGTCTCCCCGGTTTCCTTGTTGGTCACCAGTTTGTCGGTGGTTACCGGGATAATCTCGGCATCGAACCGGCCTGCAGCCTGGGCAGCGGCGGTGCGCTGCTGGCTCTGCAGGGCGTACTCATCCTGCGCCTCCCGACTGATATTGAAGCGCTTGGCGACCACCTCCGCAGTCTCCAGCATCCCCATGTGGGTATTCGGGTGGGCTGCCATCAATCGCGGGTCGGGTACGCGGTGCAAATTCATGTGCTGGTTCTGCACCAGGCTGATATTTTCGACGCCGCCGGCAACCAGCACCGTCATCTCATCATCGATGATCTGCTTGGCCGCAGTGGCGATGGTCATCAGGCCCGATGAACACTGGCGATCCATACTCATGCCCGAACAGGATTCCGGCAGTCCACCAGCGAGTGCCGCCAGGCGACCGATATTGAAAGTCTGGGTGCCCTGCTGGATTGAGGCACCCATGATGCAGTCCTCTATCTCGGCGGGATCAACCCCGGCCCGCCGCACGGCTTCTGCGATGGGATAACCCGCCAGAGTTGGCGACTCAAGGTTATTGAATGCACCCTTGTAGGCGCGCCCAATGGGTGTTCTGGCTGTGGCAACAATTACGGCTTCACGCATGGGGGTTTTCCTCTTGATGGATCAGGCGGCCTCGGCGGGAAAGGCGCGCAGGGCGCCTTCTGCCTTGTCCAGAATAAAGTCGATATCTGCTTCGGTCATTGCCGTCGACAGGACCATGAAGCCCTGACTCGCCATGTAGACGCCGTTGTTGAGCATATGGCGGAAAAAGGCCTCCGTGCGCTGGCCAAGGGAAGGCTCGCTCATCATCGCCTTGACCGCCGACCGGTAGTCCTTTATCGGCTCCTCGGTATGGAACAGACCCACCATGGAAGCCGCCCCGGTCACTGTGCCTGGCCGCCCGGTGACCCTGAGCAGTTCCCGCAGACCGCTACGCAGGCGTTCGCCGAGGCCGGCCAGACGATCATGGGCTGCCCGGTCATAGAGTTCCATGGCGGCGACTCCGGCGACCATGGTCATTGGATTGGCGTTAAAGGTGCCGCCATGAGACATCTTCGCGCCGCCGCGGGGATCAAACAGCGCTTCCATCAGCTTGCCGGGGGCTCCTATCGCACCAATCGGCAGCCCGCCCCCGATGACCTTGCCCATCGCGGTGATATCAGGCAACACACCCAACTCGCCCTGGGCACCGTTGTAGCCCATCCGGAAGCTGTATACCTCATCAAAGATAAGCTTGGCACCCAGCGCGCTGGTCTCTTCGCGCAGCATCTTCAGGAACTCGCCATCCACCTGCAGGAAGCCCAGGTTCTTGCAGAGGGGATCGATAATCACCCCTGCCAGGTCGTCGGCATGCCGACGCAGAATGGCGCGACCCACCTCCACGTTGTTGGCGGGCAGGATGATCGTGCTGGCACGAGCCGCCTCGTAGACGCCCGCTGGTGCCACACCCTCGGGCGCATCCTCCGGGCCCCAGAGGTCTGGCGTCGGATAAACGCTCACCGACATAGCGTCATAGCTGCCATGATAGGCGCCTTCAATCTTGGCGATCTTGTTGCGCCCGGTGGCGGCGCGGGCCGCCATGACCGCAATCATCACCGCTTCCGTACCCGAGTTGGCAAACCGCACCTGTTCGACGCCAGGCATCCGCTCGGTCACCAGCTCCGCCAGCCGGATCTCCGCTTCCGTCGGCAGCGCAACGGACAGCAGCTTGCCCGCCTGCTCCCGGAGGGCTGCAACGATCTGTGGATGGCAGTGGCCGTGAATCAAGGCGGAATAATTGTTGATGCAGTCGATACGTTCGACACCATCGACATCCCAGACTCTGCAGCCCTCGGCCCTGTCGATATAAACCGGATAAGGCGGGAAATAAACGGTGTTGCGACTGTTTCCACCCGGCATAACTGACAGGGCGCGCTCATACAGTGCGTGTGATCTGGATTGATGGTCAGGATACATGCGGGCTCTCCTTTCTTTTTTGTTTATGCACCGTCTCGCAAACGCTGGCGCAACAACTTCTTGTCCAGCTTGCCCAGGGTGACACGGGGTATGTGATCGACAACGAATACCTCCCGCGGCACCTTGAAGTCAGCCAGCTGATCTTTACAGTGTTGGATGATTTGCGCTGCCAGGTCAGCCACAGCGGTTGCTTCCGTGGTACCGGGAGCCTCCACAAAGGCCACCGGTACTTCATCAAGCATGTCATCCGGTCGCCCGACCACCGCGACTTCGAGAACACCGGGCACTGCCCCGACCACCCGCTCGATTTCTGACTCCGCAACGTTTTCCGCGCCCACGCGCAGCATGTCACCCGCGCGACCGTTGTAGCTGATACAGCCGTCCGCGGTGGCAGTTACCATGTCGCCAGTGTCAAACCATCCATCTGCATCAAAGGCCTTGTTCGTCGCCTCCGGGTTGTGCAGATAGGAATGGAACAGAGAGAGCCCGGGGATGCCGCGCAGCCACAGGCGCCCGCTTTCCCCGAATGCGGCATCGCCACCATCCGCAGAGCGTACCTGCACTTCGTATTCCGGCGAGGGCAGCCCCATGCTCATTTCACGATCCGGCATACCCAAGGTCGAATAGATGGGCAAGGCAACGGTTTCGGTCATGCCGAACCAGCCGATACAGGGAATGCCGAATAGTTGCTGGACAATTCCGGGGTTGTGTCCTCCAAGGCCCCAGCGCTCAACGAGATGTTCCGCTGGAACGGGTCGAGACATCAGGGCTTTCAGGGCAAAGGGAATCTGGATGCCCCAGTTGCAGCGGTGAGTGACTACACAATCCCAATACCGGGAGGCGGAAAACCGCGGTTGCAGAACAAGGGTCGCACCCGCCCACAAGGTCGCCAGATGCGAATAACACAGTGCATTGGTGTGATACAGGGGCAGGAATACATGGCCGATATCTGCAGGCCGGATCATGCATACCTGTGCATTGCTGCGCGCTGCAAATATCGCGTTGGCATGCGTCCAAAGCACGCCCTTGGGACGCGATGTGGTACCCGAAGTATACTGGACCGAATTGTAGGCAAGCGGGTCGGAGTCCACCGGCTGGAATCCGCTGGGGTCAATCAGCAATTCCGCAAAGGCCACTGCACCGCCGATATCAGCACTGGCAGGCTCGGCACCCGCATCATGGTCTATACAGGCAACCCACGCCAACTGTTCACCTGCCGTCGTGACACGCTGCAGATATGAAGGCTGGGTGAGCGCCACCCGGGCGCCGCAGTGGCCAATAAAATAAGCCAGTTCCTCACCGCTGGAGCGCGTATTGGTGGTCACCACCACAGCACCCAGTTGTGAACAGGCATGCCAGATCTGCAGGAACTCGGGGCAGTTATCCATATGCAGCAGAACAAAGTCACCCTGCCCTACCCCTCTGGCCCGGAGCCCTGCTGCCAGCGACAGCACGGAAGCGTAGAATTCACCGTAGCTGATCGAACACGAGGGGGCATCAAATGGCGCCCACACAATAAACGGGTGATCGCCGCGACTCTCGGCTCGCCATCGCAGTAACCAGGGTACAGTGCGCTGGTTGCTGCCATTGAGCCGGGGTACCTTCCGGCATGAAGATGATCCTGGTGCGGTCGTTGCGGTCACGTGTTCTACCCTGCCTTTCGCGCTGCGGTTGCGCGTTGACTTATAATATGAACAGTGTTCATATTAGCAGAATCCCATGGTCTGGCAAGCAAATTAACGCTTCCCGCATCTTCAGACAGGAGCCCTCGTGGATAAGCAGATACAACAACTCATCACAGCAACGGCAGCAGAGGCGCCGGGGGTACTACTGGGAATCAACGCCCCCTTTCAGCAGTTGCACTTTCAGGGTGCGGCCGGGAAATACTGTCGGGAGGATAACGCAGAACTGAAACCCGACCATGCCTTTCGCATCGCCAGCATGAGCAAAACCTTTACCGGCCTGCTCTGCGCGCAACTGCTCGAACAAAGCCAGATAAGTCTGCAAACACCGGCGGTAGAACTGCTGCCTGCGAACATTGCCGCCCGGGTTCCCGTCGCTGAGGGCCATCACCGGGAAGAAATCACACTGGAGCTATTGCTCCATCACCGCGCCGGCTTCAATGACTTTGCGCTATCTGAAGAATGGTTCCAGGTGCTGGCGAGCGACCCCGGAAAGTTTCGGGCGCCGGAAGAGATCGCCGAATGGGCACTGGACAACGCGAAGCTGGTGGGCGCACCCGGCGAAATCTATCACTACTCTGATACCGGCTACGTTCTGCTCGGTCTACTGCTGGAACAGGTGACCGGGACCTCCTACGCGCAACTGTGCCGGAAAAACATATTCGACCCGCTCGGCATGGATCAGACCTACCTGGAGGGACATGAACCGGCACGGGGCGATTTGTCCCACTGCTATATCAACATGAATGGCGATTACATCGATGCCCTGCAGATCAACGGCAGTTGTGACTGGGCCGCGGGAGGACACGTATCAACGCTTCAGGACCTGGACAGGTTTCTGCGCGCGACCTTCGCCGGCAAGCTCACAGTTCAGCCGGAAACTCTGGATATATTTCTCAAGGGCAAACTCGCCAAGGAGGGCTACCACTACGCCATGGGCATCGGCAGGAAGGTCATCCACGGCAAAACCCTGTGGGGGCACCTCGGCCACTGGGGATCCTTCATGTACTACTGCCCGGAGGAGCGCTTGAGCCTGAGCGGCACGCTGAACCATGACGGCGCGCAACACAACCTGTTCCTGGAACAGCTGCTGCAGATTGTTTTTCCGAACGGGCCTGCACCGTCAGTCAGGCCCTGAGCGGGACATACTTTCCCGTTGCGAGATCCTTGCGTACCTCGCCGGGGTCCCAGCTTCTTCCTTCCATGACGATCCCGACGCCGGGAACCCTGCTACGCAGGCGCTCCAACGCAAACTCCAGGTTCGCCGGCGCATCGGAATCCGGCTCTTCCAGGGGAATCAGTGACCCAACCAGCACAATGGATTTTTTCAGCGCCATCCCGCTCAAGTGTTGCAGCAAATAGACACCGGTCTCGGGCATCGTGTAGGTGCCATGAGGTATGAGTATGCAGTCAGCGAGCGAGGCCTCTATCGCTGCCGCCACGGCGGCCCGGTCGCTGTCATCAATAGCGCGGGAGTCCTTCATCACGACCGGGGTGAACGCTATATCCAGGTCGAAACGCTCCCGATTACAGTCCAGCCAGCGCAGAACGCAGCTCTGCGGGGGTGCCTGCTCAGGTGAGAGGATCCCGTTGATCGTGCCGCCGGTTTCGATCAGGGCCAGTTGCATCGCTATGCTGACAACTCCACTACCACCTGCCTGATCACTCTGCCATGAAGGTCGCAGACCACTGCTGTATCAGATCCATCCACAGATCGTTGCCGCCAGCGCTATTGATAAGACAGACGAAGCCGAGTTTTTTCTCAGGAATAACCGTGTAGACGCTGCGCCAGCCGGGATTGCCGCCGGTATGCTGCACGGCGCGAATGTTCCCCAGGTCCAGCACGTAGTGGCCCAGGCCGGTGTAAAAGTCCATATCCATCTGGGTCTCGGCATAGCGGTCAGGGCGTTGCATTTCAGCAATGGACGCAGGGCCAAGTACACCGCGACCCGCCGGCTCACCACTGGGGCCCTGCATTTCGGCGCAGGCAAACCGCGCCAGTTCCGTGATGGTGGAATACATGCCTCCGGCGGCTTTGCCGTTGGTGCGATACAGCGGGATTTCCTCCAGGTCATCGCTGTAGGGTTTCGCCACCAGCGGCAGCTGCGCGTCGCGTATTTCAAAGCTGGACTCGGGCATTCCCAGGGGATTGAGAATTGCCTCACTCATGAATTCGGTAAAGGTTTTCCCAGTGATCTCCTCGATAATCAACTCCAGAATGGTAAATCCGCCACCCGAGTATGCGAAGACGGTTCCAGGCTCATGCAGCAGTTGGACCGGCATGCCATAGGAGTCCGGATCAAGCCCCCATTTCAGACAGTACTCCAGCTGCCGCTCGTCAAGGGAAGGCGTTCGCCCGTAGAGAATATCGTCCACGGTGTACCAGGTATCATGGTAGAGCGTACCGCCGCAACCCGAGAGCGAGGTGCCACCAAAGTGCATCAGCAACAGCCTGGGCGTGACTGCCTTCGCGTCATACTGCGATGGCGGCAGATGCCAGCGCGTCAGGTAGGTATCGATCGACGCATCCAGATCCAGCTTGCCAGCCTCCACCAGCTTCATGATTCCCCAGGCCGTAACTGACTTGGAAATGGAGGCAATCTGGAAAATACTGCGTTCGCTTAACGGTACTTGCGCCTTGACATCCGCATAGCCGTAGCAGCGCAGGTCGGTGACTTCGGAGTTCTCAATCAGCGCCAGCGCACAACCCGGCAAGTTCAGCGCCGACAGCTGTGCCGGCACAGTGTCGTCGAGGTGTTTAACAAAGTCTTTCATGCTGTTTCTCCAGCCAGGGCTTTGCTCACGATCTCGTAGAGTCCTTTGGATATATTCGCGTCCAGTACTTTCCTGAGCGCTGCGCGCATCAGCTCCTGCCTGCCGGGGTCAAACCTGCGCCATTGCAGTATCTGCGGCATCAGCCAGTACGTCGAACCCGGCTTGAACCCGTCGACCAGAATCAAACGCTCGGCCAGCATGTCGTAGGCGCGACCGCTGGGCTCGTTAAAGCCGACCCGGTTCTGGCGGAAAAATCCGCCATAGAAAGCCATCGCCCTTGGAGCATTCATGATATCCATGGCCGGGTGCTGTTCCAGTTCAAGCATCAGATCAACGGCATTTGGCAGGCGCGAAAGCGCCTGGGCGTTAAACCATTTGTCAATTACGGGCGGCTTGTGTTTCCAGCGCTGGTAAAAGTCGGCGAGGCCCTCGTCCCGTTCCTCGCAGTCCACATGGCAGAGGGCGGCGAGCGCCGCAAAACCGTCTGTCATGTTTTCACTGCTGCGGATCTGGGCGAGGCAGAGAGCGAGAATATCCTGGTCCGGGTCGGCCAGCAGCAGCTCCAGGCAGCGATTGCGCAGGCTGCGACGACCGGTCGCCTCAGCCGAGAATACGTACGGCCCGGCATCAGCCAGTGCATGGTAGCGCTCAAGCAACTGCTGGCGATTGTTCCTGGCCAGTTGCCCGGCGATATAAGCCCGGGCGGCATAGTGGCCATCAATATCAATCTGGTCCAGTCCTGCACTCAGGGTCGGCTCTTCCGGCAGCGAGAGCAACTCCGCAAGCAGACCCGGCTCCGCTTCCTCGTCCCGAAGCAGCGCAGACCAGGTGTCGGAGAAGACTTGTTCCAGCACCAGAGGAGTTTTCGCATGCCAATGCCTCGCCAGCTTCCGGGTGACATTGATCGCCAGTGACTGACCCGCTTGCCAGCGATTGTAGGAATCGGTGTCCCTGGACCAGAGCAAGGCCAGTTGCTCATTGGACAAACCTGCCTGCAGGGATACCGGGGCGGAGAAACCCCGCAGCAGTGACGGCACTGGTTCAGAGGACATGCTCTCGAACCGGAAGGTCTGGGATTCCTGCCGCAACTCCAGCAACAGGTTGCCGTCTACCGTTCTGATATCCGGGTGACTGACAGATAACTCATTCCCGGCCTGATCCAGCAATCCCGCGAGCACGGGGATATGAAACGGCGCTTTAGAGGGCTGGCCCGGCGTTGCGGGCGTCGACTGACTCAACCGCAGTTCATAGCACCGGGTTGCAGGATCGTAGCTCCCACTGGCCTCTACGCGCGGGCGACCGGCCTGGTCATACCAACGATAGAACTGCGACAGGTCGTAGCCGCTGACATCCTGAATGGTCGAAATAAAATCCTCTGTGGTGACAGCCTGCAGGTCATACCGTTCAAGGTACTGCTGGACACCCTGACGGAACAACGCATCGCCGACCAGACACTGCAGCATACGTATAACTTCGGCGCCTTTTTCGTAGACCGTTGGGGTGTAGAAGTTGCGAATCTCGATGTACTCGTCAGGCTTGACCGCATGAGTCGCCGGGCCGTCATCTTCCGGGAACTGGTTGCGCTGCAGGGCCTTGACGAACTCAATGCGCTTGACCCCCGCGCCGGACATATCCTGAGAAAAACACTGGTCCCGATAGCGCGTCAGGCCTTCCTTCAGGCACAGCTGAAACCAGTCGCGACAGGTCACCCGGTTGCCGGTCCAGTTGTGGAACACCTCGTGGGCGAGAATGCGCTCGATGATCAGGTAGTCGGCGTCGGTAGTGATTTCCGGGTCGGCGCAGATCCCATTGGCGTCGAAGATGTTGAGCCCCTTGTTCTCCATCGCCCCGACATGGCCGGTCAGCGCGACAATATTGTAAACATCAAGATCGTACTCGCGACAGTATTTGTCTTCTTCCCAGCGAAGGGCACGCTTCAGCGCGCCCATGGCAAAATCGCACTCGCTGATACGATCCTGATCGGCGTAGATCCCCAGTTCGATCCTGCGGCCGCTACCGGTGATGTATTCATCGTTGAGACAGGCAAAGTCTCCGGCAACAATGGCAAAAATATAGGACGGTTTGGGAAAGGGATCCTCCCAGCGCACCCAGCGACGCCCGTCCAGCAGTACGCCCTCTTCTACAGGGTGCCCGTTGCTGAGCATGACCGGGTAAGTCGAGGGCAGGCCAATCAGGGTAACCGAGTAAATTGACAGCACATCGGGCCGGTCCGGAAACCAGGTGATCCGGCGCAAGCCCTCGGCCTCACACTGGGTGGCAAGTTTGCCAGAGAGCTCGAACAAGCCCTCGTCACCTTCATTAGCGGCCGGACTGATTGTCGTTCGGGTCATCAGGGTACAGCGCGGCGGAAGATCGAAGATACTCAGCACGTCGCCTTCCAACCTGTACTGGGTGGGCGGCAACGCCTCGCCGTCCAGCGCGATGGCATCCAGAGAGAGGCCAACGCCATTGAGCTGCAACGGGACGATCTCTCCAAACTTGCGCTCCAGCAGCAGGTGGCTTTCGACCACCGTTGCCTTGCGGTCCAGCTCAACCTGCAGCCGTACAGACTTCACCAGAAAAGGAAATGGAGCGTAGTCCCGCAGCCGGATCGGCTGCGGTTTGCGATTGGGAGCCGGAGTAGTCAAGGGGTATGACCCTGCAGCGCCTGGAATCAGAACCGGAATCGCAACTCAGCGCCGTAGGTACGCGGAGCAATCAGCGCATAGTGGTAAAGCGGGAACACAAATGAGCTGGCGCCAAACAGATTATTCACGTTGTCGTCATCGGTAAGATTCCGACCCCACAGCGTCACTTGCCAACTATCATCACTACCGGAAATGCCGAGTCTGGCGTTAACAATACCCTGACTATCTGCAGTAAAGAACGGATCATTATTGGGCTGCAGGAAAAAGTCATCCTGATAGGCGTAGTCCACGCGCAGGCTTCCCTGCAGATAGTCGCTAAAGTTCCACTCTGTCTGCACGCCGAGGCTGGCAGTCCATTCAGGCGCTCGCGTTAATTTATTGCCACTGTAATCCGTGTTCGCGTCGAGCACATACTCATCATACTCGGCATCCGCGTAACCCAACGCTCCATACACTGTCCAACGTTCCAGAGGCACCCACTCAAAGTCGACTTCAAAGCCATCACTGACCGCTTCACCCGCATTGCTCTGCTGGAAGCCGGCTCCGGCAACAAAGCGGCTCTCCTGTTTGTCTTTGTACTCCATATGGAATACCGCGACATTCACGCGTAGCGTATTGTCCAGGAGGGTGGACTTCAAACCGAGCTCGTAGGCATCCAATGTTTCAGCATCAAAGCTGACCAGAGATGCCGTGGTACTGACACCATTGTTGAAGCCGCCCGCTTTATACCCACTGGCGTAGCTGGCATAAGCCAGGATATTTTCACTGGGCTGCCAATTCAGGCTTAAAGTGGATGTTAACTCGCCATCGTCCTGCTCATCCTGCAACACAAAGTTCGAGAAGCCTACGGCACCGGCGAGAGGGTCAGCCTTTTGTTCATAATCCAGGTTCTTGTCGTCCTCTGAATAACGCAAGCCACCTGTCACGCTCCACTGATCTGTGAGATCGTAGGTCGCATTACCGAAAAACGACAGGCTATCGGTTTCAATCGAAGACGTCGCGTTGATATCCACACCGTTCGGTAAACCGGGGCTGATGTCCGAGGGCAGCAAGCCGCTGCCAATCAGGTCGGTCAGACCAAAGAACGCGAAGATGGTATCGCTCCCACTCAGCGACTGGGTAAACACATCAAATTCCTGATGATAAAAATAGGTGCCAACCACCCAGTTCAAACGTGCGTCAGCGTTGCTTTCCAAACGGAACTCCTGGCTCCAGGATTCCATATCGCGCGTATCAATACCCGTCAGGTCATCCAGGGGGGTCCAATCCGAATCCTGCTTGTAATCCTCCTCCAAGGACTGCATCGACGTGACAGAGGTGAGGGTGACGTTGTCAAAGTCATAGTTAACGTGCAGCGCATACATGCTGTCTTCAACGTCTTCAAAGCCAGGGTCCGGGATACTGACGTCATAGGTCTTTTCAAGGGGCTCTCCCTGGAAGCGTGTTATGTAGGCATTGCCTCGACCTTTGCTCTCCCGGTAGCTGGCGGTAAGCAATACGTCCATTCGCTCGTTGACCGTCCACAAAAGCTGTCCGCGGCTGGTCGTGTAGTCGAGATTGTTAACCGTGCCACCAAAGCTGTTGTCAAGAAAGCCGTCGCGCTCGACATCCACAACCGAGAGTTTTGCAGCCAGGTTATCCGTCAGCGGTACACTGATCAGGCCGCCCATGCGGGTATAGTTATAATCACCCACATCCAGTAGCACCATGCCCTCGAGTTCTGTGCCCGGCCGTTTGGTTGTGATGTTGATTGCGCCGACGGTGGTGTTGCGACCGAATAGAGTCCCCTGGGGGCCCTTCAGAACCTCTACCCGTTCAATGTCCAGCAAATCGCTGTTGAAACCCGAGTCTCGACCGATATACACCTCATCGATATAGACACCCACGGCCGGGTCGTTGCCCAGGCCGCCACCGGAGGAAATGCCGCGCAGTGTGATATTGGTAAATTTGTTGCTCAATGGCTCCAGGTAGCTCATGTTGGGAACCAGCTGGGTAATATCCTGCAAACGCACCAGGCCGGCCTCGGCAATATCCTTCGCCGTGAGCGCGCTGATGGCAATGGGTACTTGCTGCAGGTTTTCCTGGCGCTTGCGCGCTGTCACCAGCACTTCCTCCAGCTCCTGGCTGAAGCCGGGCTCGCTGGTCAGTGCAACACTCAAGCCGAGGGTCGACACGGCAGCTACTTTCAGTGACAAGGTCCTAATCATATGCGACTCCCGGCTCGTAGGTTGTTAAATGAACAGCGTTCATATGAACAGTGTTCATTTAAACTACAAGATTCAGGATTCGTCAAGGCCTATTTTGGCACTCCGACCAGCGCGCCTCTCAGGAAAACGTTCATAAGCGCGTCTGCGAGCGCGTCGACGCTGATCTCCGGGGCCTCACCCACGGTAACCATGCCATCGAGCATTTGCATGGCTGCACCGTGGCAAAGCGACCAGACGGCAAGCGCATACGGATAATGAATGGCCGACTTCGAGGGGTCATAGGAGCCACTGCCATACCACCATTCCACCGACACCCTGAAACTCGTGTCGCCGGCTTCATCGACTTCCGGAAGTGCCCGGTACCCCAGCACGGCCCGACTGAACATCAGGCGATACAGGCTGGGGTTGCTCGCGGCAAAATGCAGATATTCGCGGGTGAGATGGCGCAGACAAGCCTCAGGATCGGCGATCGTATCGTAGGCCACACGCTCGAGTGCCTCGATCTGACGATAACCATCGGCAGCAATCGCCGCCAAAAGCTCGTCGAGGCTCTTGAAGTGATTATAGATTGCCGAGGGAGCGACCCCCACGTCCCTCGCCACACGGCGCAGGCTTAAAGCGCTGAGCTCCTCGTTTTGCAGCAGTTTCTGCGCAGTCTCGAGCAGTCGATCGCGCAGATTACCCTTATGATACCCGTACTGAACAGCAGATTTTGAAGCAGTCACCGTAATGCCAATTGTTCCAAACGTTTCCGGATTATAGCGTGCCGGCGAGCGTCAATGGGGAAATTCCAGAGGATTGCAGCGGCAATAACGCTGGTAACAGCCGGAATGATGATATAGGTCGTGTGGAGCCCCCACAGCGCCATCCCCTGATTGTCAGCACCCAACTCATAGCCAAACAGGGCCAGCAGGGGAAACGCAAACCCTGCCCCCATCCCCATGGTCCCCTTCTGCAGCAAGGTCTGGACCGCGAAATAGTTGCCAGTATTGTTGCTTCCAGACTTGAGAGTACCGTAGTCCGAGATATCGCCCAACAACGCCATGGGCGCAATATAGCTGGCCGAATTGATGAAAGCCGTCACGATCACCATAAGCATGAGAGGCAAAAATGCCTCAATCCCGGGTTCAAGCAAAAATACAGCCGGCTGCGCGAGAGAAAAAGCCGCCCAGGAAAATGCCCAGCATCGGTGCTTGCCATAGCGCCCCATCAACCTCGCCCACACCGGCATCGACAGGGTTTGAACCAGGAAGAACATGATCATCAACAGCGGGAATTTTGCTCCCAGCTGGAGATAATCACGCATAAACACGAAGATGACCGAGAGGTACATACCCTGCCCGATACCCCAGACAGCCTGCGCCAGCACGAAGCGCCACAAAGGGCGATTGAACTTCAGGTCACTCACCGTCTTGCGCAGAGATTGCGGCGCCTGCTTCGAGAGATCGATACCCACCGGGACAAATGATATGGCCAGCAGTGCGCTGAGCGGCATCAGCACAATAAATATCCAGGCTATGCCGTTGATGACCTGCGGGCCGATCTCAGATGTCCCGGTGAACGGAGCAAGCATCAACGGTAGCGCCCAGAAGAGAAGGCTGCCGATCACCGACATCACAGAGTACGTGGTGGAGATGCGTGAGCGGTCGTTATAACTTACCGCCAGTTCACTGCCCCAGGCCTGGTGGGCGATCGTGAACAGGGTAAAGCCGAGATAAACACCGCAAAGCCAGAGCGCGTAATAGAAACTGCCCGCGTCAGCGGGCGGGCGAAAGAGGTGAAAGATCGACACCGAGGAGACAATAGCCCCCATCACCAGCCACGGCTTGCGCCTGCCCCAGCGCGTTGTAGTGCGGTCTCCCAGATACCCGACAATCGGATCCGTAGCCGCATCGAACCACCAGCGCAACAGGTTCACCACGCCGATTCCCGTGAGCGTGGCGGCAGTGTGTTCGACATAAAAAGTCGGCAGAATTATGGCTGCAGGCAGGTTGATAAATGCGATGGCTATGCCCGGCAGTGCGTAGAGGAACACCTGGCCATTGCTGGATTTTTGCATGCTGGCGCCCTATTCGAGACCGGGATACGACTGAAGTAGCGCGGCGATTTCCTGCTGCACCCCTGGAGTCAGCTTGGCAATCACATCCACCGCAGTCAGGTCGTCACGCATCTGACCTGCCGAACTGACGCCGGAAATTACAGCGACACGCCGAATGTGAACGATGTTCATATTCGGCTATATCTGCAACCGCGTCAATCATGAGTAGTGGCAACAAAAAGATGCCTCAGAGTGAGGCTACAGCCTTCGGACTAAAAAAAGGTCTTGATGGCACCACTGATGCCATAGTCATCGTCGACCAGGAACAGGTATTTCCACTTGTCAAAGGTAGTACAGGGGTGGCTGATTCCAAAACCCAATAAGTCTCCAACCCGCAGGTCTGCCTCCTGCTCAAAATGAAGATAGGCATGCTGATCGTTGAGCCCGGTAACCCTGATAGATTGATCGATAGCCTGGGGCTCTGAATGCACGCCGGGACGAAACCACCAGCGCACCAGCGGCAGCTCGATATCGTAGGACAGGTCGCGCTTGCCAGCATTGGCGAAGGCAAGCCCCGGCTCAGGCTGAGACTGTACCTGCGCCCACACCTCCAGCGCAGGCTGCAGGTGGTCAAGCGGGGCGATAAGGCCCCGTGCCAACATATCGCGGTAGGCTCTCTGGTACATACCGTGGTCATGGGATATCGAGCAACCGCTGCGAATGATCACCTGCAGAGCCCGGGCGTCCGACAGCGTGCGCAAGCGCTGGGCCACCAGATCGTAGAACGCGGAACCACCGGCCGACAGGTAGGCGGTGCCGGGAGCGAAAAGCTCGTGGGAATCCATGGTGCGATAGCAGTCACCGATTTGCTCCAGCAGGGCCTCGACCTGGGCAGTGGCTTTGCCAAAATCGGCCATGTTGAATATCCCTTCATACGCTTCCAGCCCGGAGGCAGGGATACCGAGTTCCTGGAGTACGCGGGCAAGCTCGCAAGCCTCGTCAGCGTTGCGCAGCCCCGTCCGTCCGCCAGGTGCCCCGATTTCAATTAACAGCGCCAGCTGCCCGGCGGCGATGGGGCCACGCAGACAGGATGCAAGTTCGCTGGCGTTATGCGCAGAATCCACGATCAGGAAAAAACTGGCCCGCGGATACTCATCGCAAAGATCGACGAGCCGGCGCAAGGACTGTCGACCCGTAACCTGGTTGGCGATAAATACCGATTCCACACCATGTTGCAGGCAAATCTCTGCCTGTATAGGGTTAGCGGCGGTGATACCCTTGCAACCGTGCTCCAGCTGCAGGGAAAATATCTGGGGAGACATTGTGGTTTTGCCATGCGGGTATAACCACACATCCTGGTCCCGGGCAAAACGTTGCATCCACAGGGCGTTGTGCAGCAGCGCGCTCTTGCGGATTATCGCCAGGGGAAAAGACATGTCCTCTCGCAGCATGTGCCATCCCTGGCGGCCAATATCACCGAGTACCACAGGGGGACCAGGGGGCATGCCTTTTTCGGAAGAAGGCACCAGTTCTTCCTGAATTTTCTGCAGGGGGGACATCACTCGACCCTCAGTGGCTATGTACAGTACCGGACGCAAGCCGCCAGGCACTACCGTCCGGCTCGACCGTCACTTCGTGCTATCTGGCGCCCTACTCCAGGCCCGGATTTGCCTGCAGCAACGCCGCTATTTTCTGCTGTACCTCAGGGGTCAGTTTGCCGACCACATCGACTGCGGCCAGGTTGTCGCGCAACTGGGCGACCGAACTGGCGCCGAGAATAGTCGTGCTGACCCGTGAATTGCAGCGGGTCCAGGCCAGCGCCAGGTGGGTAACTGAAACACCCAGGTCCAAGGCAATTTGCGTGAGTTGCCTGGTCACCTCTACCCGCGCCTGTCCCTGCTCGCTGAGGATGTCTTTCGCCAGCCAACCATAGCCATCCAGACTGGCACGAGAACCACTGGGAATGCCGTCATTGTATTTTCCGGTGAGCACCCCGGAGCACAGCGGCGACCAGCAGGTCAGGCCGAGCCCGTGCTGTTCATAGAGCGGCGCGAACTCCTGCTCTACCTTCCGGCGGACAAACAGATTGTATTCCGGTTGCTCCATAGTGGGCGGCGTCAGATGGTGCTGTGCCGCCAACGCATAAGCCTCCAGCAATTGCTCCGCTGACCACTCGGAGGTTCCCCAGTAGAGAACCTTGCCCTGCTGGATGAGCGTGTGCATGGCTCGCACAGTTTCCTCAATCGGCGTATCCGGGTCGGGCCGATGGCAACATTCACATCAACCGAGCGCCCAAAGGTCACCCAAGAGCCAAGGCTGAACTCGCTCAGTTGCAAGCCGGACTTCCCCAGCCGTTGATATCTCATCGCTCTATCCTTATCCAGCAGCGGGAAGCGTCCCGCTGTGGCACCCTTGGGGGCAGAGCAGGACGCCGAATATGAACATTGTTCATATTCGGCTATATTACCAACCGCGTCAATTGTGTGGCGTGGAAGCGAGCCACAAATGACAGGAGCATACAAACCATGAACTCTCACCTTGTCGTGCAACAGCAGAACCACATCAGCACCGTCACGCTCAACAGAACCGAGAAGGGTAATGCACTGAGCACCGACATGCTGACGGAGCTTGAAGCTATAGCGCGGAGCTTTGCCGACGACGAGCACACGCGCGCCGTGATCATCCGTGCAGAGGGGGCCAATTTCAGCTTCGGCATGGATCTCGATGAAATGGCAAACCGCGAGCGTCCAAGCCTGGTGATGTTGCGCCGCGAGGCGGAGTTGGGCGCACGGCTGATGCGTGCGCTGCGGGATATTCACCAGCCCACTATCTGTGCCATTCAAGGCGTTGCAACCGGTGGGGCCACCTGTATTGCAAGTGCCTGCGACTTTCGCATCGCCGCTGAAAATGCCCGCATGGGATACGGCGAGGTCAAGCTTGGCATCAATCTGATGTGGAATGCACTGCCACTGTGTGTCCACCTTGTCGGGCCAGCCCGCGCCAAGCAGTTAATTATGTCAGGCAAGTTGGTCGCTGCGGATGCCCTGGCCCAGTGGGGCTTTATCGACGAAATCTGCCCACTGGAAGAACTGGGTGCACGTGCACTGGCATGGGCGAATGACTATGCTGTACTGCCCCCAATGGCGGTGCAAATGATCAAGCGCAGTATCAACCGGGTGGCAGGGGCGTTAGACGAAGCCATTATGCATGCCGATGTGGACCAGTGGTTACTGGGGGTACAGAGTGAAGACTTCACGGAAGCAGTATCCGCCTTCATGCACAAGCGGCCGGGAGAATTCACCGGCAACTGAGGACAATAACCATGCTTAAAACCTGCACGCCGCTGGCACTACTCACCGCGACACTCATGTCCACAGCCCACGCAAACACCATCGACACCTTGTTCGCAGCCGCCGTCGCGCCGCCTTTCGAGGTCTCTGTGCAGCAGCCGTGCCGAAACAGCAATCCTCAACGCAATGCCTATTTTGGCGCCACCCATATCCATACCACCCTGTCCGGCGACGCCAACGCGTTCGGCGTCACCAACCGACCTGATGACGCCTATGCCTTTGCACGAGGCGAGCCAATCACCCTGCCCCCCGCATACAACAACAGCAACGGTAGCCGCGTGCAACAGCTGGCACGGCCACTGGATTTTGCGGTGGTGACTGACCATGCGGAGTATCTGGGTGAAGTTGTGCGTTGTTCTACACCGGGCAACTCAGGCTACGGCAGCGCCACCTGCAAAATGTTCCGTGGGGAAGAACTCGGCGGCTGGCCGCAGGAGATGAGCCATCTGGCTCGGATGTTCGCTCTGGTCATGAAAGGAAAAGCAGCGCCACGTAACCCGGAAGTGTGCGGCGAGGACGGCATCGCTTGTATTGAAGCCATGTCCGGGCCCTGGCTGGAAATTCAGCAGGCAGCAGAAACGTGGAATGATGCCAGCGAAAACTGCGAATTCACCACTTTTGTCGCCTACGAATACTCCCTCGCAATCGACTCCAACAACATGCATCGCAACGTGATTTTCCGCAACTCCACCGTCCCAACACTGCCTGTCAGCGCGCAAGAGGCAAGCACGCCGCAGGCGTTATGGCAAAACCTGAAGAAGAACTGCCTGGACTCCTCTACCGAATGTGACGTGTTGGCGATCCCGCACAACTCCAACTGGAGCGCAGGGCGGATGTTTTACTCGGAATACCCCGGCGCTGACACGCTTGAAGAGCAGGCTCAACTGGCAGAATTACGCCAACGCCTGGAGCCCCTGGTCGAAATCATGCAGGTGAAAGGTGATTCGGAATGCCGCAATGGGCTCTATCAAGTGCTGGGTAGTGCCGATGAACTGTGCGATTTTGAAAAATTGCGGGAGCCCTCCGAGCCCGCGAAAGACTGTGAACTCAGCACCGGTGTCGGTGGCATGCAGCTGAGCAGCTGTATATCTCGACTGAGCTTCGTGCGTTACGGTCTGATTGAAGGCCTCAAAGAACAGCAGCGCCTTGGCATTAACCCACTCAAGCTTGGCATTATCGCCGCCGGTGACAACCACAATGCAACAGGAGGCGCTGTGTCTGAGGCGCATTTCGAGGGTGCCTCTGGCCAGGATACGCTCCCGCAAGACCGCCTGCAGGGGGAAATCAAAGTCGGTGAAGTGGCGACCAGCTCCCCGGTGCGCAGCAACCCCGGTGGGCTCGCAGGCATCTGGGCCGAAGAAAACAGCCGAGAAGCGTTGTTTACTGCCATGAAGCGGCGCGAAACCTTTGGCACCAGCGGGCCGCGAATCGTGCCACGCTTCTTCGGCGGCTGGCACTTTCCCGAAGACCTGTGCGAGCAGGCCGACTTTGCCGCGCAAGGTTACCAGCAGGGAGTGCCAATGGGCAGCGACCTCCCCGCCGCGCCCAATAAGAACAGTGCGCCAGTCTTTGCGCTGAGCGCCTTGCGTGACGCCACCGAGGAAGGGGCGCCTTTACAACGCATCCAGGTTATCAAAGGCTGGCTTGACGATGAGGGGCGTATGCACCAGGACATCTATGACGTTGCGGGCAATGCCGACAATGGCGCCAGCGTAGATATCAATACCTGTGAACGCAAAGGGGAAGGATACCCGCAGCTGTGCAGCGTATGGCAAGACCCGAACTTCGACGCCAAACGCGACGCGGTATACTACGCGCGTGTCGTTGAGAACCCCAGCTGCCGCTGGTCAACTTATCAGTGCAATGAGCTCGCTATATCCGATAGACCACCCAGCTGCAACGATCCCGAGGTCCCGAAGACGATTCAGGAGCGCGCCTGGACCTCTCCTATCTGGTACACGGCGCCCTAAAAATGCAGAACCTCAGGCATCTGCCAAAAATACAGGCGCTTGTCATGCGACAGTTTCATGTACGCAAAGGCAATTTTTCGCAATCAAAAAATGTTCGAATCAGCGGGATTGTAAGATTCCCGCGTGACCCATGAATATCTCGCAACGTTAGACGCCGGCATTCCAACCTTCATTGTCGACCTGTCTGACAACCGTGAGCTGCTGGGAGGATTGCCAAACTGCCGGGGAAGTGAAGGCGACGCCTGTTCTCAAGCAAGCGCCCGCTCCAGGGCGCTCACAATGCGCTGAACATCTGCGCTGCTGTTATAATGCACCATTGATATCCTGACCACTCCATCCTCCGGCTTGATACCCATATGCGAGAGCGCACGATGGGCGTAAAAATGCCCGTGTTCTGTCCCGATGCCGTCGGCCTGCATCGCCTTGGCGACTTCGCCCGCGTTTTTCATGAGCGGTTTGAATGCAATGGTTGTTGAGCGGTCACCGTCGCGGACGTGAGCCTTGCCCAGAACACGGGTGTCCGCACGAGGCTCGAGAAAATCGAGTAGTGCCGCAGCAAGCTTCTGTTCGTGTGCAGCAATCTTCGTATGCAGCCACTGCAGCCTCGCGCTCGGAGTCGCTGACTCCGGGCCCTGATGATGGGCGTAAAGGTCCTGAAAATAGTCCAGCACGCCACGGCATGCTGCCACCTGCGCATGTTGAGGGCCGGCGGGGTTAAAGCGTTTGTGGCTGTCCTGATGCAGGAAATAGTGGCTCTGCGGGGGCAATTCTTCCTGCAGGTCTCGACGCAGGTACATGATGCCCTGATGGGGGCCAAATACCTTGTAAAGGCTGAACAGGTACATGTCCACGTCCAGCGCTGCCAGATCTGGAATGTGGTGCGGTGCATAGGCAACACCGTCGACGCAGATCCTCGCAGGGCTGCTCGCGCGAATAAGCCGGGCGATCTCACGCACAGGATTAACCGTGCCCACGACATTTGAGCAGTGCGTGAAAAACACCCAGCGTGTTTTGTCCGTCAGCAGCGGATAAAGCGTTTGCGGATCGAGCAACCCGGTTACTGGATCAATCGGCCATTCCTTGAGCGTTGCACCAGCCGCTTCCGCCGCATAGCGCCAAACCCCGTGATTGGACTCGTGGTCCTGCTGGGTCACGATGATCTCATCACCGGGACCCCAGTTGCGCGCCAGAGCCTGGGCCATCACATAGCTGTTCAAGGACGTTGATGGGCCTATGGTCAGCTCATCCGACTGTATGTTGAGCGCCTGTGACCAGCCACTGCGTGCCTCGTCCATGGCCTGGCCGGCCTGGTTTGAAACGGCATAACCGGCATAGGGCTGAATCCGCGTATGGCGGTTGTAATGTGAAAAAATATCCAGCACGGGGCTCGCCACGAAGCTTCCGCCCGCGTTGGAGCAGAACACAAAGTCCGGATCGTCATGTAATTGGGGGAACTGCGCTCTCAAGTAAGCGACATCGAGATCCATGGTTTGCCTCACAGGGTTAATCGCCATGATTGCGCCTTGCAGAATCGGCTATAGATCTGCAGCGGCCCTCTCATCGTGCGTGATTTACAGTATTTACATCAACGCAACGAATCGTTTTTTGCTGACCCAGAAGCCGATGGCGCGTGACCGAATCCAACCACTGCAGTATTGAATTGAACACGGAATTGGGCAACAATGTGAACGGTGTTCATATTGATCCAGCAAAGCTGTCTCGTCAACCACAATCTGATGATCGATGCCGATAGTAACGAGTAGAGCGAATGATCTCAGCACACAAAGTCTGCAGGGAACGGTTGGGCTGGCGAATCAACCGGATGGCAGAATTCGGCGCTAGCGCCGATGGCGGTGTCAACCGGCAGGTTTTCAGCGATGCAGACCGAGCAGCGCGAGCCGAGCTGAACAGCTGGGCGACCCAGATGGGACTGGAGCTCTACACCGACCCCATCGCCAACCAGTTCTTCCGGCTCATGCCAAAAGGTGTTGCAGCCGACATGGCGCCAGTCCTCACTGGCAGCCATCTGGACTCTCAGCCCACCGGCGGCCCCTACGATGGCGTCTACGGTGTGGTCGCCGCATTCGAGGCAGTTCAGGCGCTGATAGACTGCGGTGCCGTATTGAAACGCCCCATCGAGATCGTGGCATGGAGTAACGAAGAAGGCTCTCGCTTTGCACCCGGCTGCATGGGCTCGATGTGCTTTACCGGAGCAAGAGCGATCGAGGAGTTTGCGGACACCTGCGATGCCGACAGACTACGCCTTGGGGATGAGCTGAGCAAAACACTGCTTTCGCACCCTGCCATGCAGCAGCGCGACTTTGGTCAATCGCTCTCGAGTTACATTGAGCTCCATATAGAGCAGGGCCCAATTCTGGAAAGGTTGGGAAAACCCATTGGCGTGGTCAGCGGAATTCAGGGCTGTCGCTGGTTCAACGTGACCATCAATGGCGAGGCACGGCATGCCGGAACGACCCCTATGGCTCAACGCCGCGATGCACTGCGTGCCGCAGTTGGCTATCTCTCTGATTTGCAGATTGCCCTGCAAGATCCCGATGATGCAACCCGCTTTACCATCGGGCGCCTGGACGTATCACCCAATACGCCTAACACTGTGCCGCAGCAGGTGAGTTTCTCGATTGACCTGCGTCACCCCGACACCGAGGAATTGAACTCACTGACTGAACGCATTCACACCGTGCTATCGCAACAGCAGCAGGGCTGCGACGCGGTTTGTGAGGAAATTTTCAAGCATGCAGCGGTTCGATTCCACGAGTGGGTAATCGCTGCTATCCAGACTTGCGCCAAGGGCCTTGACCTCGCCTATGAGCCAATGGTGTCCGGGGCCTTCCACGATGCACTGTTCCTGGCAGATTACTGTCCAACAGCGATGATCTTCGTGCCTTCTCAAGGCGGTGTGAGCCATCATCCCTCTGAGTTTACGCACCTGACAGATCTTTACGATGGTGCCCGATTGCTTGCCGCGACGCTTGAGCACACCGCAACCTCAACCGTGGAAATCCAAGCTTCAAAGAGGACCGAGAACAGCACGAAATGATGTGGAGACGAGGCCTTACGAAATAAATGGCGGTGAGGGAGAGATTCGAACTCTCGAACGGTTGCCCGTTACACACTTTCCAGGCGTGCGCCTTCGACCACTCGGCCACCTCACCGTGAGGGCGCGGATCATACCACAACCGCCAGCGCTTGCCAGCGTTTTGCCGGGAGTTTTCGTCCCGCCTAGCGCCAGGCGCCGAGCACTGCTCCCATAGCGGTCAGCGCAACCACCCAGTACCCGCCATTGACCAGCAGATACGACCAGGGACGCTGCTCGAACAGGGTGATGACGCCCGTAGCAAAAAACAACCAGCCGAAACCGGTCAGGAAGCCGTACAGCGAACCCGTGGCCAGCGTCACCCCCGGTGCCGCAAGAAAGCGTTCCAGGCACAGCGCCATGATCAGCAGAAACACGAAGGAGAGGCCAAAGATCTTGGCCTTGTTGCCCGCGTTGACCTGGGCTTCGGTAAGACCGGCGGCGCGCATCCAGGCACTGCCAAACAGCAAGGGGGAATACCACAATCCACCAATGATGAACGCCACAAGCGTGGCGCCGAGTACTGCAAGGACATGAATCGGTATTTCAGCCATAGAGACCTCCGCAGCGTTATTATCGTTCTTGCTCCCACTCTTGCGGAGCACGCAGCGGATGTCAAGGCAGGCGCACTGCCCTACTGCCGGGCGAGGCGTAACCAAGGCGGCTCACCACCGCCACTGCTGCGAAACGGGTTGATATCCAACCCCCCGCGACGGGTGTAGAACGCCTGCAGGTGCAGAAACTCCGGTCGGCAGGCCTGCTGAAGATCGCGGTAGATTCGCTCCACACACTGTTCGTGAAATTCCTGATGCTCGCGGTAGGCAAGGATGTAGCTGAGCAGTGCCGCGTGGTCCAGAGCCGGACCGCGATAGTGCAACCACAGCGTTGCCCAGTCCGGCTGTCCAGTCACCGGGCACAGGGAGCGCAGAAGATGGCTGTACAGCTGCTCCTCAACCACCGCCCGCGAGCACTCCAGCATATCAGCCACTGGCTCCCGCCGCGGCCAGTGCCCGGCAGCAGTGTCAATGCAATACCCGCTGGGCTGCGCGCCGGCCAGTGCCGGATCGTCGGGGGCAAATACCGCCAGCGCCACGTCGCCGCCGGCTGCCATGCTGATATCGCGCACGATACAGGCAAGTGCCGCCGCCTCGTCATCGAACACCGTGTTGTTCAGGGAGTTCAGGTACAGCTTGAAGGACTTCGACTCCACGAGATTCGGCGTTGTCGCGGGAATGGTGAAGCGCCCTATTCTGGCCTGTGCCTTGTCCGAGCTATCCAGCCAGGACAGTTCGTAAGCGTGCCAGATATCCACGCCCTCAAAGGGCACTTCGCCCATGTAACCCAGCGCATGGCGGGCCTCGCCTCGAGGAATGGGAAACAGCAGCTCCGGAGCGTAACGGGTGGCTGCGGGCACCTGCTTGCCCAGCAGCAATGACTCAGAGTCAATCGCCACGGCTTACTGGCGCAAGCGCTTGCCGGTGTTCAAAAGATGCATGCTGTAGCACCAGGCGACAACTGTGAACACGGCAATCATGCCAAAGGCCACCGCCAGGCTGACATCGGAAACACCGAGCACCCCGTACCGGAAGGCATTAACCACGTAAACCAGCGGATTGAGCTTGGACACGGCGGCCCAGAAATCCGGCAGCAGGTCCATCGAGTAGAACACGCCCCCCAGGTAGATCAGGGGCGTGAGCACAAAAGTGGGAATGATCGAGATATCGTCGAAGTTGTTCGCATACACGGCGTTGATAAAGCCGGCCAGCGCAAACAGGATGGACGTCATCAACACGATCACCACCACCACCGTAAAGCTGTGGATATGCAGATCCGTGAAGAACAGCGATACCAGCGTGACGATCACGGCGACCAACAGGCCGCGACTCACACCGCCAATGACATAACCCAGCAAAATGATGTAATTCGGTGTGGGCGACACCAGAAGCTCTTCGACACTGTGGTTGAATTTGGAGCCGAAGAAGGAGGAGACCACATTGGAGTAGGAGTTGGTCACAATAGCCATCATGATCAGGCCCGGCACCACAAACTGCATGTAAGTGAACCCGCCCATATCGCCGATACGCGAGCCGATCAGGGATCCGAAAATAACGAAGTACAACGACATGGTGATCGCCGACGGCAGCAGCGTCTGGGTCCAGATGCGCAGATAGCGTTTGACCTCCTTGCGCAGGATTGTCACCAGGGCCACCCACTGTTCCTGAAAGCTCATTTCGCGCCCTCCACCAGCCGCACAAACATCTCCTCGAGCCGGTTTGCACGATTCCGCATGCTGCTGATGCGAATGCCGTATTGGCTGAGTGCTGCGAAAACCTCATTGATATGCTGGCCTTTCTCCACCTCGACTTCCAGCGTGCGTTCGTCGATGCGACGCACGCCGAAATCCTGGATTGCCACCACCTCAGGCAGTTCGTCCACTGCATCGAAAATAAACACCTCGCGGTGCAGACGGCGCAGTAAATCGCGCATGGAACTGTTCTCTACAATCTCACCGTGGTTGATGATGGCAATATTGCGGCACAGTGCCTCCGCCTCTTCGAGATAGTGTGTTGTCAGGATAATCGTTGTGCCCTCGCGATTGAGTTTCTGCAGAAAATCCCACATGGAACGGCGCATCTCGATATCGACGCCGGCGGTGGGCTCATCGAGAATCAGCAGGCGCGGGTTGTGCACCAGGGCACGGGCAATCATCAGACGGCGCTTCATACCGCCAGAAAGCATGCGCGATGGCACGTGGCGCTTCTCCCACAGGCCGAGTTCACGCAGGTATTGCTCGGCACGCTGGCTGGCCAGAGCCTTCGGCATGCCGTAGTAACCGGCCTGGTTCACCACAATGTCGAAAGGCTGCTCGAACATATTGAAGTTGAATTCCTGCGGCACTATGCCGATGTTCTTTTTCGCGCCAGCGAAATCTTCATCAATATCAGTGCCGTAGACAGCCACCTTGCCCGCCGTTTTCGACACCAGTGAGCAAATAACGCCAATGGTTGTTGATTTGCCGGCGCCGTTGGGGCCCAAAAGTGCAAAAAAATCGCCGTGCTGCACCTCGAGACTGATGCCTTTAAGGGCCTGGAAGCCCCCGGCATATTGCTTGGTGAGATTTTCGATCGTCAGTGCTGGTATCATGCCGCCTCAGTAAAACCACCGGAGAATTCAAGCGCTGCATTGTACCCGCAATCGGCGCACCGAACGAGCCAATGGACGATACGCAATATTTACAGTACTGCCGCGGTCTCTGGCGCGAGTTCGCCAGCACGCTTGGCAAACGCACGGCGGGGCTGGACGCGGAAAACCCGCTGCGGGAACTGGCCGATGCCTGCAACCGCCTGCACGATGACGAGCTGTACACCCTGGGCCCCGAGCTGGCCCTGCGACTGTTCAGCCACCAGCCCGAGTTCGCCCCCACATTCCCACGCAGTCTTTTGTGGTTTCTCGGCGGCGACTGCCTGCACGTTTTGACCGACCAGGAGATCGCTACCTTTCAGGCACTGGACGAGGCGCGCCTGGAGGCCGCCGCGCGTGGCGAGCTGTACGATTATCGGGCGCAGGCCGCCGCGCGCCTGCAACTTGTCTGACGGGGCCAGCACGGTTACCGGAAGGCAAAAAGTGCGCCCCGAGGTCTTGACGTCATCCGGCTCTCTACCTACAATGCGCGCCTCTTGACCGAGAGGCTCTGCGTCCCCTTCGTCTAGTGGCCTAGGACACTGCCCTTTCACGGCGGTAACAGGGGTTCGAACCCCCTAGGGGACGCCACTCTCTCATTCAAGCGCTGCGGGAATAGCTCAGTTGGTAGAGCGCAACCTTGCCAAGGTTGAGGTCGCCGGTTCGAACCCGGTTTCCCGCTCCATCCCCTACCCGCTACCCTACGATTCCACCCAACGCGCTTATCCACCTGCGCTGCTCTGCACTGCCGGCCTGAACACAACTGCCCGCCAGTTCACGTCGCATTGGATATGTCCTGCGCAGCTCATCGAAGGCCTTGCGGGCCCGCACTGCATCGACACCAAGGACTGCCTCGCGCAGGCGCCGGTCATCTGCACGGATATCGTAGCGCGCCCCACACAGCCAGCGCAGCACTGCGACACCGCGCAGCCCTGCCGGGGGCACCAGGGTATCGGCCGCAGCCGCCGCCGTGACGGGATGCTGCAGAAGACCAAAAGCGTTCTGCACAGCCAGTGCCAGCTGCCGGGTGGCAGCCAGTTTGGCATCGTGGCTGTAACCGGCGATGTGCGCTGTGCCAACGCTCACCCGCCGCAGCAAGGCCACCGACACATCAGGCTCGAACTCCCACACGTCCAGCACGCACTGCGGCGGGTCTGTCGCCTGCAGCCGCGCCAGCAGAGCGGCCTGATCCACAACCGCGCCCCGACTGGCGTTTATCAGCAGGTTTCGTGAACCCAACCTGGCCAGCTGCGATGCGCGCAACAGATGAAAACTGGGCCAGGGTCCGTCGCGGGTCAGCGACGTGTGCACGGACACCACATCACAGCCCAGCACTCCGTCCAGGGAGGCGGACTCCGGCACCTGGTCCGGCGCCAGCCACGGATCACACTGCAGGCTGGCAATGCCCAGCGCCGCAAGGCGCTTCCGCAGCAAACGGCCGACGTAGCCGTAACCAATAATACCGACGCGTCCACCGTCAAGCAGCCGCTCCAGCATGTCCGGCTGCATTGCGATAGCTGCCAGCACGTACTCAACCACCGCGTTGGCGTTGGCGCCGGGCGCCGCGGCAAACCCGACACCCGCCGCGCGCAGCCCCTTGATATCCACGTGATCCAGCCCCGCCGTCGCGCTCCCCACAAACCGCACCCGGCTACCCTGAAGCAGGGCCTGATCCACCCGCGTCACCGAACGCACCAAAAGCACATCAACATCACGCAGGTCGCGAGCCGTAATGTCACGCCCTTCCATCAGACGGACCTCGCCGAGAGGTTGGAAGTACCATTCCAGGCCGGGAATATTCTGGTCGGCGAGAATGCGCATCAATCAGTCTGGACAGCCGTCGCCCTGATCAGGGCCGGCGTGAGAGGGCCGCTTCTGCCGAACTCCACCTGCAGGGCCCGAAAAAACACCGCGGCACGGCGCGGCAGGGGGGCGCCAGACAGACGCAGCGCTTCGCGACGCACCGCAGCACGGAAAGCACTGTGATCGGCAGCGACACCGCCCTCCGCCGCAAGGTTGTCGGTGCTGACGCGAAACGGATATCCGCAGGCAACGGCAAAACACCATTCCAGGGCCTGCGGGCGCACCTCCACCGCTTCAAAGGCTGCCTGCGCCTCGGGACCGCGCCCCTCGGGGGCGTACCAATACCCGAAGTCAATCTGCTGCCGGCGCGCGGTGCCAGCGATGCACCAATGCGCGGTCTCGTGCAGCGCACTGGCGAAGAAGTCTTCGCGAAACCAGAGTCGATGCGGCTCACCCGGGCGCACGGCAGGGGCATACAGCGGCTCTTCCGCGCCGCCACAGAGCACCGTATTCTCAGTGTGGAAAAAGCATTCGGCGAATACCCGCTCTATGCGGCGGGCACAGAATACCGGCTCGTGGAATGGCATCGGCTCTCCGGCGGGGGGCATTCAGCCGCCTTTGCGTAACAGGAAGAGGAACTCGCCGCCCTCCTCGGTTTCGGCGAGCAGCTCGTGGCCAAGAAAGGCGCAGAATTTGGGGATGTCGCGTTGGGTGGTTGGATCCGTGGCCAGGACGCACACGGTTTCACCCACTTGCATATCGCGAATCTGGTTGTGCAGAAGCATGACCGGTTCAGGGCAATACAAACCGGTCACATCCAGCGTATGGTCACTGGCTGGCCGCGTCACGACAGGACGCCACCTGCAAGCAGCACGCTCGCACTGTCGCGCGGTAGCAGGTCCCAGGTTTCGCTATCACCGTCATACAGCAGCGCCAGCGCGCCAGAGTCGAGTTGGGCGCGAAGCTGCTGCACCTTGGCGCTCAGGCTAAGCTCCCGATCGCCATAATCGGTGCCATCGCGACTGGCGAATTCCTCCAGCAAGGCCGCCAGCACCTCTGCAGAGAGACGGGCTGGCGGTATTTCCAGCAGGTCTGCCAAGGCTTATGCCGGCTTCACGAAACGCAAGGTCATGCGATCGCTTTCGCCGATGGCTTCGAAGGTCGCGCGGTCCTCATCACCACCACGCAGGGCAGGCGGCAGCGACCAAACACCGTTGGCGTGGTCAGCAGTATCACGGGGGTTGGCATTGATCTCGCTGCGAGCTTCCAGTTTGAAGCCGGCCTTCTCCGCTGCAGCAATGACGAAGGCCTCGGTCACATAGCCGCTGCGCGCCATCTCGGCAGGATCATCGCCAGAGGGTGCGCGATGCTGCACAATGCCCAGCACGCCACCGGGTTTGAGTGCCGTAAACGCGGCCGCCAGCGTCGCATCGAGGCTGCCCATGCGCATCCAGCTGTGGATGTTGCGGAACGCCACGACGAGGTCGGCAGAGCCTGCCGGTGCTACCGTGACTTCGTCCGGCGGTGCCAGCTGGGTGACCTTCACCGGGCCGTACAGATCATTGTTGCTGGCAAGCTTCTGCAGGAACCCGCCCAGTGCATTGCGAAAGTACGCGTTGGAGGACAGGTTCATGCCAAAGTGCGCTGCGTAGAGCTGTCCGTTCGGCGTCACCAGTGGGGCCAGCACCTCGGTGTACCAACCACCGCCCGGCGACAGCTCAACGACCGTCATGCCTTCTTCAATGCCGAAAAACTCCAGTGTCTGCCGGGGATGACGTGAGCTGTCACGCACCTTATTTTCGGCGCTGCGCTGATCGCCATTCAGTGCGGTCTCCCAGTCGAGCGCCGCCTGTGCCGGAGCCAGGGCCACGGCCAGTAACAATGCCAGTACATATTTCATGGTTGCTTCCTTCTGCCACATGGGGTTGCGGGTTAATATACGGGCTGTCGCAGTGAATGTGGAGCCTGATCGTGCAATCTTCTTTTATCGTAACCTTCATTGGCGACGACCGCCCCGGCCTCGTCGAACAATTGTCCAGCGCGATCGAACGCTGTGGCGGCAACTGGCAGGAAAGCCGTCTCTCACAGCTTGGCGGCAAATTTGCCGGACTGGTACTGGTTTCACTGCCGGAAGACGCCGGTGACACTTTGCAGCAGGCGCTCAAGGGGCTGGCCAGCAGCGGCATCAGTGTCCGTGTCACCCCGGCCACCGCCGGCACCGCTCCGGCCGCCGGACAGCGCATCACGCTGGCGGTACTCGGACCAGACCGCCCTGGCATCGTCCGCGAGATCTCCCGGGCACTGGCCGCGGAGCAGGTGAACGTCATCGATATGGAAAGCGAAGTCAGCAGCGCGCCGATGAGCGGTGAATTGCTGTTCCGTGCCGACATTCTCGCTGAAATTCCGCAGGGCGCGTCACGTGACGCGCTGACCGACGCCCTGGACGGCATTGCAGAGCAGATGACACTGGAAATCGACCTCGGGGACAGCTCAGTCGCGCGCTGAGAGGCGTCGAATACCAATCCACAAAGCAGCCGCCGCAGCCGCGGCAAGCACCAGTGTGACCACGACTATCAGCGTCATCAGGAACATATCCCAGATGCGTTCGAGAGGAATGTCAAAACTGTCTACTGCACCCCACACCAGGGCCGCCATTGCCAGCAGCCCTAAAATGAGGGTGCGCAGGTAACGTCGCCGGGAGCGAGCCACGAGAGTCGCTAGCGCGCCGGCGCCGACGCCGGCAGTACCGGTGTCGCGCAGGTGACGTCCATGTTCTGTCCGCGGTGGCGCAGCACGTGGTCCATAAGCACAATCGCCAGCATCGCCTCGGCAATCGGGGTGGCTCGAATGCCGACACAGGGGTCGTGCCGGCCATGGGTCGCCATTTCCATAGCAGCGCCCGAGGTGTCGATCGTGGCGCCCGGCTGACGAATGCTGGAGGTCGGTTTCAGTGCCAGGCTGACCGTGATGTCCTGCCCGCTGGAGATCCCCCCCAATACGCCGCCGGCATTGTTGCCGACAAAGCCTTCCGGCGTGAGCAGATCGCGATGTTCACTGCCCTGCTGCTCGACCACCGCGAAGCCGGCACCGATTTCCACGCCCTTCACCGCGTTGATGCCCATCATGGCGTGGGCAATATCCGCATCCAGGCGATCAAACACCGGTTCGCCCAGGCCCGGCATAACTCCACTCGCGACGACATTAATCCGCGCGCCAATGGAATCACCGCGTTTATTGAGCGCCGCCATGTACGCTTCCATTTCAGCCACCTTGGACGGATCCGGGCAGAAGAACGGGTTGCTGTCGATGCTGTCCCAGTGCACGGTCTCGGCACGGATCGGACCCAACTGGGCCAGATAGCCGCGAATGAGAATACCGTAGCGCTCGTGCAGAAACTTGCGGGCAATCGCCCCTGCTGCCACGCGCATCGCGGTTTCCCGGGCCGAGGAGCGCCCGCCGCCCCGATAGTCGCGAAAACCATACTTCTGCTGATAGGTGTAATCCGCGTGCGCCGGGCGAAAGGTGTTGGCGATATTCGAGTAGTCCTTCGAGCGCTGGTCCGTGTTAGTAATCAACAGGCCGATTGCGGTACCTGTGGTGCGCCCCTCAAACACGCCGGACAGAATCTGCACCTCGTCCGCCTCGCGCCGCTGGGTGGTGTAACGGGAGGTACCCGGCTTGCGCCGATCCAGGTCGCGCTGCAGGTCCTCCGTGTCCAGGCTGAGCCCGGGCGGGCAGCCATCCACGATACAGCCCAGCGCGGGGCCATGACTTTCACCGAAGCTGGTCACCGTGAACAGCTTGCCGAGGGTATTGCCAGACATGGTTAAGGGATCTCCGCCTCAAACGTGCAAGTATACGCTATAAGCCCGCAGCTGACCGACTTTCACGCAGCTCCGCAGCGGTCAGGACGCAGACACCGTGACCACCGTGCGCAAACTCCACCCAGGTAAAAGGCAGCTGCGGAAAAGCCTCCTCCAGCGCCTCCCAACTGTTGCCCACTTCCAGAACCAGCAGTCCATGGGGCTGCAGGTGATCCACCGCCTGCGCCAGGATACGTCGTGTCAGGTCCAGGCCATCCGCGCCGGAGCCGAGGGCCAGTGCCGGCTCATGGGCGTACTCTGCCGGCATGGCCGCCAGGTCTGTCGCGTCCACATACGGCGGGTTGGTGACGATGATGTCGTAGCGCTCCCCCTGCACCGCAGCAAACAGATCGGACTGGAGAATACGAACGCGACCCTCCACGCCCAGCTCCCGCGCGTTCACTGCCGCCAGCGCGAGGGCATCCGCATCCAGGTCGACCAGATCAACCTCTGTATCCGGCACATACCAGGCCGTCGCGAGGCCGATACAACCACCGCCGCAGCAAAGGTCCAGCACACGCGCAGGGCCAGGGCCCTGATACCAGGGCTGGTAGGCGGCACGCAGCAGCTCTGCAATCGGGGACCGCGGAATAATGGCGCGCGAATCACATCGCCAGCGCAGTCCGGCAAACCACGCCTCGCCGGTCAGGTAGGGCAAGGGGACACGGTCCTCAATCCGTCGCCGCAGCATTTCGGCGGCCCTGGCTGCCTGAACTGAGGCCAGCGGCAACCGCAGCACGCGATCGTCACTGTCTGCGGGCAGGCCGGCACACCACAGCACCAGTTGCACCGCCTCGTCCCAGGCGTTGTCCGTGCCATGGCCATAATAAACAGGAGATGCCTCCAGCGCGGCATTGACCCGCTCCAGAGCCTCGCCGATGGTAGTCGCGGCGGCGACCGACGCTGTTTGTGTGGTTTGCATGCGGCGAGTGTAATGGATCTGCTGCAGCGACAGTAGCCTCGATGTGCCGGTCACACAGGCCATGGCCGGGCTGCAGCAGGTTTGCCTTCATCCGGGGCGGTTGCTACTATGCTCGGCCCGCCACAGGGCGTGGTAACCAGGGGAACAATTGATGGAACAAGAGTGGGCGAAAATCATTGCGGCGATCGGCGAGGACTTGTCCCGGCCGGGCCTCGCTGACACGCCGAAGCGCGCCGCGAAGGCATTCGAATTCCTCACGCGCGGCTATCATCAGTCGGTGGAGGATGTGGTCAACAAAGCCCTGTTCCCCTCCGATTCCAGCGAAATGGTGCTGGTGCAGAATGTTGAGCTGTATTCGCTCTGCGAGCATCACGTACTGCCCTTTATCGGCAAGTGCCACGTGGCCTACATTCCTACCGGGAAGGTGCTGGGTCTGTCAAAGGTCGCCCGCATCGTCGATGTTTTTGCGCGGCGCCTGCAAATACAGGAATCCCTGACCACACAGATCGCGCAAACCATCATGGATGTCACCGAAGCTGAGGGCGTTGGCGTTATTATCGAGGCACAGCACATGTGCATGATGATGCGGGGTGTGGAAAAGCAGAACTCAGTGATGAAGACTTCAGCCATGCTTGGCTCGTTCCGCACTGAACAGAAGACGCGCGACGAGTTCCTCTCGCTGCTGCAACTGGGCCGCTAAAGCGATCCCTCGTCGACGTCGGGGGTGACCTCGAGGATATCCAGGTGCAGATACTGGCGGTCCGAGGAGCGGGCGCCGCTGTACAGCAAAACACGGTAGGCAGTCTCGGCATTCTGCACTGCGTAAACGCGATAGCTCTGGTCATCGGCGCGGCCGTACAGCAGCCGCTGTCCAAACACCCTGTTGGCCCACTGCGAGCCCGAGCCACAGGCGCGGCCATCGCAGGCAAACAGGCGCGTTGCCGCCTCCTGCGCAGACAGGCTCTGCTCCAATCGCCCAAGTACCTCGCGCGAGGTAAAACCGTCAACAATCTGCCAGGTGAGACGCTGCAATTCACCATCCAGACGCACGCTGTCGCGAAACACCCAGGCGCCCATGGATTTCTGAATGGGTCCAAGGCCTATCTCGTGATCCCGCACCACGTCCTGCTTGCGTGCAATCGACAGCGCATGGGGAAACGCCTCAAGCTCGTCCACCAGTACCTGCGGACTGTAACTGGACGGGCTTGCTGCACCGGCGCCGGATACCACAGCCCAAGCCAGCAGCAAACACGCTGCCCGGCAATGTTGTACGGAAACCTTCAACCCTCTCTCCTTGCGCTGTTCGTCGGGTGAAAATCACCCACCGCAAACTCCACGTCATGCGCCTGCTCGCGGGACATCATATCACTGAAGATCTCCGTGACCGGGCGCTGCTCGTACAGAATTCCGTACAAACCATTGACTAGCGGCATATGCACTTCGCGCCGATCCGCCTCCGCCTTCAGCAGTGCAAGGGTGTTGATGCCCTCGGCAACCTGGTCCATCGCCTCCAGCACCGCGTCCAGAGGCTCGCCCTTGCCCACTGCAAGGCCAATGCGGTAATTGCGCGACAGCGGCGACGAACAGGTCACAAAGAGGTCTCCCACGCCTGCAAGGCCGAGAAAGGTGAGCGGGTTCGCCCCCAGGCGCACCGCAAAGCGGGACATCTCCGCCAGGGCACGCGTCAGCAGCATGCCGACGGTATTTTCGCCGAAGGACAGGGCGGCGCCAAGACCAGCGAGTATGGCATAGACATTCTTCAATGCTCCGCCCAGTTCCACGCCGAACATATCCCTGGATGCGTAGACCAGGAAGCGTTCGCTGTGCAGCAGGTCATGCAGAGACCGGTTCAGTGCATCGCTGTCGCTGGCCACCACCGAGCCGGCAACCTGCCCCGCCGCTATTTCACTCGCCAGATTGGGCCCACTGAGCACTGCGCGCGGGTTGCCGGGCAGTTCCTCTCGCAAGATATCGCTCATCAGGCGAAAGCCACCGGGCTCTATCCCCTTGGTCAGGCTAACCAGACAGGTCTGCGACGCCACCAAGGGTGCCACATCGCGCACGATCTGGCGGAAGGAGGCGCTGGGTACGGCGACGAACACAATATCGGTGTCGCTGACCGCGTCGACCAGTGACGTGGTGGCGCGCAAACGGTCGTCCAGTCGATAGCCGGGCAGATATTCACTGTTCTCGCGCAGGGCATTAATCAGGTCTACGCGCTCGGCATTGCGCCCCCAGAGGGCGACGCGATGGCCATTCACCGCGATCAGATTGGCAATAACCGTGCCGAAACTGCCCCCTCCGAGAACGGCGACCCGGTGCGAACGAGGCATGGCGTACTCCCTGTTTTCGTGACCTGGAACTGACGCCGCAGTAAATGGTTCTGCCACCGCGGACGCGATTGCAGCTTGGCATTGTGCTGCGGGCGTGGCAAGCGCCGCGCCCGCGGGGCAGCGCTCAGCCCTTGCTCATCTGCAACAGCAGGCTGTTGAGGCGGCGGACAAAGGTAGCCGGGTCTTCCAACTGCCCGCCCTCTGCCAGCGTGGCCTGATCGAGTACCACATGCGCGAGATCACTGAACCGCGCCTCGTCCTGTTCCGCATCGAGCATCTGCAACAGCGGGTGTCCTGGATTGACCTCGAGAATGGGTTTGCTGTCCGGCACCGGTTGACCCGCTGCTTCAAGAATGCGCTTCATCTGCGCACCCATATCGAATTCACCCACCACCAGGCAGGCTGGCGATTCCGTGAGCCGCGACGAGGCGCGCACTTCAGCAACCGCATCACCGAGTGCGCCGCTAAGACGTTCCACCAGGGCTTCGCTGTTCTGCTTGAGTTTTTCCTTTTCGGCCTTCGCTTCCTCGGAGTCCTCCTCAAGGTCCAGTGCACCCCGCGCCACGTCCTGGAATTTCTTGCCGTCGAACTCCTGCAGCTGGTTCATCAACCAGTCGTCGACACGATCACTGAGCAGCAATACCTCGATACCTTTCTTGCGGAATACCTCAAGATGCGGGCTCTTGCGCGCCGTGTTGAAGTTTTCAGCAACGACGTAGTAGATCTTGTCCTGCCCTTCCTGCATGCGTTCAACATAGTCTGCCAACGACTGGTCCTGAGCCGGCTGATCAGTGTGGGTGGTGCTGAAGCGCAACAGGCCGGCAATTTTCTCACGGTTGCCGAAGTCTTCCGCCGGCCCCTCCTTCAGCACCTGGCCAAACTCCTTCCAGAAAGTCGCATAATCATCGCCTTTCTTTTTCGCCAGCTTGCCCAGCATGTCGAGGACACGCTTGGTCAGCGCGCTGCGCATGGCGTCCACAGCGCTGTCCTGTTGCAGAATCTCGCGCGACACATTCAGGGGTAGATCATTGGAGTCGACCACCCCTTTCACAAAGCGCAGATACAGGGGCAGGAACTGTTCAGCGTCGTCCATGATAAACGTGCGCTGCACGTACAGTTTGAGGCCACGATTCATGTCCCGGTTCCACAGGTCGAAGGGAGCGCGCCGGGGGATGTAAAGCAGGCTGGTATATTCCTGTTTGCCCTCGACCTTGTTGTGGCTCCAACTGAGTGGCTCCTCGAAATCATGCGACACATGGCGGTAGAACGCCGCATACTCTTCATCACTGACATCGGTACGCGGACGTGTCCACAGCGCCGTCGCCTCATTGACCGGTTTGTACTGCGGCGCATCGGCTTCTTCCGCCACGTCGTCATCATCGCCGCTGGCAGTTGCCGCCTCCAGCATCAACACCGGCACGGAAATATGGTCGGAGTACTTCTTGATCACACTGCGCACCCGCCAGTCATCGGCGAATTCACTGCAGGCGGGCTTCAGGAAAAGCGTGATCGTGGTACCACGGGTCTCCTTGTCGCGGGGCTCAATGGTGAACTCCGCTTCACCGTGGGACTCCCACAGTACACCGCTCTCCTTATCGGCACCGGCCTTGCGCGTGTGCACCTCCACGCGGTCCGCCACGATAAACGCCGAGTAGAAGCCCACTCCAAACTGACCAATCAGTTGCGAATCCTTCTTCTGGTCGCCGCTCAGGCTCTCCAGAAACGCAGCGGTGCCGGATTTGGCGATGGTGCCGAGGTTCTCAACCACCTCCTCCCGGTTCATGCCAATACCGTTGTCGCTGATGGTGATGGTGTTGGCGTCCTTGTCGACGTCGACCCGGATCGCAAAATCGCCCTGCCCTTCCAGCAGGCTGTTGTCGGCAAGCGCGGCGAAACGGAGCTTGTCGATAGCGTCGGAGGCGTTGGAAATCAGCTCACGCAGAAAGATCTCCTTGTTGCTGTACAGGGAATGGATCATCAGGTGCAGCAGCTGGCGGGCCTCGGTTTGAAAACCAAGCGTTTCTTTCTTCACATCCGCAGTCATGGGTCCCTCGCGTGTAGTGACAGGTGATTAAGTGTATTGCCATGGGCAACTGCAGAGGTGGGGGCTAACTGCTGGCATTTCAAGTCAGGCTAATGCATATTAGCCACATAACAATCCGGAGACAGCCATGAACACCATCACCCGCCGTTGGCCGCTTGCACTCGGGCTTTCTATCGTTTTTCTCACCGGCTGCAGCGATGGCAGCGATGGTGTGACTGCGCCGCCGGAGCCGCCGCCACCCGTGGAACCCGACTACCTGCCTATTGCGCAGCCTGAGGTAGCCGACCCACCGGACGAAGGTGATCTGTTCCTGCTCTCCACAACGTTTGACCTCGCCGATGTCGGTTACCGACAGCGTGAGTACTTCCTCTCTGGCGAGGCGACCGCTTTCAGCAATCTGAACGAACTCGGCAGTGATGGCGCGTGGGAGGCGGAGCCCGCAGGCACGGCCGAGTACCGCACACGCGTAGTGGTCTACCGCCCTATAGACGACAGTGATTTCAGCGGAACCGTACTCGTGGAGTGGCTGAACGTGACTGCCGGCTTCGATACGGGCCCCTCCTATGGCTCGGGGCATGTGGAAATGCTGCGCCAGGGCCATGTGTGGGTGGGTGTCTCAGCACAGCGCGTAGGGATCGAAGGCTCCGGAACACCGGTGGCACCGTTACACCTGAAAGCGGTGAACCCGGCCCGCTACGGCACACTGGAGCACCCGGGTGACAGTTTCTCCTACGACATGTTCTCGCAGGCCGCACAGGCCCTGCGTGAGCCCGCCGAAGTCGACCTGCTGGAGGGCCTGCAGGTCGAGCAGATGATCGCCCTCGGTGAGTCACAGTCGGCTGGCCGCCTGGTCACCTACATCAACGCCATTCACCCGCTGTTCAATACCTTCGATGGTTACATGGTGCACAGCAGAGGTGATGGCAGCTCGCCCCTTTCACAGGAGCCCGAAACTGAAATACCGACACCGGAAAGCGTCCTCATTCGCGAGGATCTGAACGTGCCCGTGTTCAATTTCCAGACGGAAACCGATGTTCTGTTACTGGGCTCCATCAACGACCGTCAGCCGGACAGCGACCGCTTCCGTCTCTGGGAAGTTGCGGGGACGGCGCACGGCGACTACTACTCCTTCATTATCGGCCGCGAGGACACCGGGCTCGACCCGCGTTTTCTCCTGGTAGAGGAGGCCAACGGCATTCCAGGTTTTCTGAACTGCGCGCGGCCCGTGAACGCGGGGCCGATGGCCTGGGTCTTCGGTGCCGCGCTGCGCGCGCTGGACACCTGGGTGCGCGAAGGCACGCCACCCCCGACGGAGGAGCTGCTGAGTGTGGATGACAGCGGCACAGCGTTCCTGAAGGATGCCCAGGGCAATGTGCTGGGCGGTGTACGCACGCCCTGGGTGGACGCCCCCGTCGCTGTTCTTTCGGGAGAAGGTCAGGAAGGTGACCGTTTGTGCTTCCTGTTTGGCACCACGGTGCTGTTCGATGCCGCACAAATGGCCTCCCTGTATGTAGACCAGGCTGGTTACGAAGCCGCTGTCTCGGACGCACTGGACCGCGCGCTGGATGGCGGTTTCCTGCTACCGGAGGATGCGGAGCGCATCCGCGCCGTGGCTCCGCTGCAGTGGCAATCACAGGTGCCTGGCGAGTAGACCGGCAGGAAATCAGGCACAAAAAAGCCCGCTAGACGCGGGCTTTTTTATGACGGGAACAGGCAGCACACGCGCTGTCTGCTCCGACCCCGGCTGCTTACTTCCAGCCAGTGACTTCCGCCAGCGCCTTGCCGATGTCAGCAAGGCTGCGCACGGTTTTCACACCGGCATCTTCCAACGCGGCAAACTTCTCATCCGCCGTGCCTTTGCCGCCGGAGATGATTGCACCTGCATGGCCCATCCGCTTGCCCTTCGGCGCGGTCACACCGGCAATGTAGGAAACCACAGGCTTGGTCACGTTGGCCTTGATGAACGCCGCGGCCTCTTCCTCGGCAGTGCCGCCAATCTCACCGATCATTACGATCGCTTCGGTCGCCGGATCTTTTTCAAACATCGCCAGGATGTCGATAAAGTTGGACCCCGGAATCGGGTCACCGCCGATGCCGACACAGGTGGATTGACCGAAGCCCGCGTCCGTAGTCTGCTTGACCGCTTCATAGGTCAGGGTGCCGGAGCGCGAAACGATACCGACTTTACCGGGCAGGTGAATGTGACCCGGCATAATGCCGATCTTGCACTCGCCGGGCGTGATCACACCAGGACAGTTGGGGCCAATCAGGCGCACACCGAGCTCATCACACTTGACCTTGCAGTCCAGCATGTCGAGCGTCGGGATACCCTCGGTGATACATACGATGAGCTTGACGCCACCGTTGGCCGCTTCGAGGATGGAGTCCTTGCAGAACGGCGCAGGCACGTAGATCACTGATGCATCGGCACCGGTGGCTGCTACGGCTTCCGCCACAGTGTTGAACACAGGCAGGCCAAGATGAGTCTGGCCGCCCTTGCCGGGCGTCACACCACCCACCATCTGGGTGCCATAGGCAATCGCCTGCTCGGAGTGGAAGGTGCCTTGGGAGCCGGTGAAGCCCTGGCAGATCACCTTGGTGTTCTTGTCAAT
>CEOG01035137.1_pt1 | contig 46579 bp, 40 predicted proteins | sample 530301 | NCBI WGS metagenome assembly CEOG01 (sample SAMEA2619903, study PRJEB7988) | marine metagenome | biome: marine biome (ENVO:00000447); feature: surface water layer (ENVO:00002042); material: "saline water (ENVO:00002010), including plankton (ENVO:xxxxxxxx)" | depth 5 m | reverse complement strand
GGCATTCGTAACGTCGCTGACCAGGCAGGCTACCGTTGGGGCATTCGATAGACAAGCGGAAACTCGCAGATATGTAGAAGGAAAAGCGGCCTTGGGCCGCTTTTTTTGATTGCACCCCTAGCGTGACCTCGATAGTGCAAGCACGCTATCATCTTACCCCGACCACATGTGAACGGGGCCCATTTGTTTGAAGATATCAACCCGCACCCTGCTTTGCTTATTCGGTATTCTCTTATATAGCAATGCAGCTGAGTCATTGAGCCCGCGTGACTACACGTTCCAGCTTTCCCCTGCTACTAAAGAACTTACACAACAGTCCGTAAGAAGTGTCTTTCAGGACAGCCGCGGCTTTATCTGGATACTCACACAAGAGGGACTACATAAGTTTGACGGCTACTCCGTTACAAGATTTAGAGCGTCAAACCGAGATCCAGCCTCAATCAGTCATCAGTCAACTACTGATATCGTTGAGGACTCGAGCGGCTTCCTTTGGATATCGACGGCAGGAGGTGGGTTAAATAGGTACAACCCTGCCAATCATAAATTCTCGTCTATTCAAGCAACAACTACACAGTCAGATCAGCGCCCTTTGTCTAACAACATATATGCGATGTTCAAAGATAGCGACGGTTTTGTCTGGATCGCTTATGAGGCAGGGGCGGGCTTCAGTAGATTTTCACCAGATACGCAAACGTTTGATCACTTCCCACCCGACCCAACCGCGAAGCAAACGCGTGCAGTTTCTTTCGTAGAGACCAGTGAGAAAAGCCTTTGGATCCTCATTGACGGACTTGGGCTACTTCAACTCAACAGCCGTCGCGAGTTTGAAAAGATCATTGCTGTACCCACCGATATTGAGAACTTCACCGCGACCACTCGTTTTAGCCACCTCATGGCGTCTAGAGATGGGAAACTGTGGATATCAACACTCAACGGGGGCTTGATCAAATACAACCCTAATACCGGACGTTTTACACGATACAGCAACGAATCCACAAAAAACAAATCGCTCTCTGATAATACCGTGTACATGTCAATCGAAGACCAATCTAACAACATTTGGGTAGCGACACGTTCCGGTGTAAGCGTATGGGAGCCAGAGACAGACACCTTCACTTGGATAAATGCAACAAACTCAAACATACCTGACGACCAAGTATTTAGCATATTTCAAAGCAAATCGGGCATTATCTGGATAGGAACCTTCAATGGACTTGCATATGGAACTCGATCGCTGTTCTCACGGGTAGACTCCGAGACCGGATCTTCCGGAGACTCAATAAACACCTTCGCTGAGGACGACGACGGAAGAATTTGGATCGGAACAAACTCGGGAATATATATCTACAACCCAGAAGAGGGCTCCGCAGACCACTATCAACCTGCAACCGCAATAAATGAGAGAATATCATCTCAGCTCGTAATGAGCCTTCTAATTGAAGGCGACTCATTGTGGATAGGAACCCTAGACGCTGGGCTGAACCGCCTCAACATCAAAGAGAACACGGTTGAGACTTACAAAAAACGTATATCACAACAAGGGAGCCTGAAGGCTGATGGAATAACATCGATAGTGCGAGCCTCTAATGGCAAATTATTAATCGGCACATATGGCGGGGGGCTAGGAGTATTCATTGAGGAGAGCAATAGCTTTAGAACTTACATGTTCGACCCAGACGATCCGGATAGCATCAGCAGTAATAACGTAATTGCAATTCTTGAGGATAGCGCCGGAGATGTTTGGATAGGAACCGAGAACGGCCTGAATCTTTTTGATGATTCCTCAGGTAAACCGAAATTTAAGGTGTTTAGATCAAGCTTGGATAATCCAGAAAGTCTTTCAAGCAACATGCCTTGGGCGTTACATGAAGACAAATCCGGAACACTTTGGATAGGAACACAGAGCGGTGGATTAAATTCATGGAAAAGAAGCGAAAGGGCGAGGAGGATTAACCAATTCTCACAGTATCTGGAGTCGATTAACCTTCCAAGCGCAGATGTCTATGCGATAACCAGCGACAGCGATGGGAACATATGGATGTCGCATAACCGAGGACTTTCAAGGTTCTCTGTCGAAAGTAAGTCTACAGAAAATTTTGACCTATCTGATGGGCTACAAGGCTCAGAGTTCAATCATGGAGCTGTATTTAGAGATAGTAACTCGATATTGTACTTTGGCGGCAACAACGGATTCAACGTAATCGAACCAAATAATCTTAAGAAGAGTGTATATTTACCACCAGTCCAAATCACAGAATTTAAGATTCTGAATGAGGAGGTATTCTTTGATGAGCCGCTATCTGAAAAAAAGGTGATAGAACTTGCTCACGACTTTAGATATGCAAGCTTTACATTTGCATCCCTCGATTACACCAACCCAGCGTCAAATCAATATCGCTACAAACTGAAGGGATTCGACGATGAATGGATAGAGCTCGGCACATCTAGGTCTGTATCTTTCACAAGTCTTCCAGCCGGAAACTACGAATTTTTACTACAAGGCAGCAATTCGGACGGCGTCTGGAGCCCCGCTACGCTTTCGTTCTCGTTGCGTGTCCATCCCGCCCCGTGGTTTAGTCCAATCGCGTACGTATTGTATGGTATCGCCACCATCTTCGCCATGGCAGCCATAGTAATCCAACAAAGAGCCAGAAGCGCACTCGCTATAGCACGGCAGCGAGAGCTAGAGAACAAAGTCCAAGAGCGCACAATAGATTTAGAGGAGGCGAGAAACGCTGCCGAGAGAGCAAACCGAGCAAAATCTGACTTTTTGGCTACAGTAACGCACGAGATCAGAACTCCTCTCCACGGAATAATTGGTATGACCGAGTTACTCCAACACACGCCACTCTCAGATGAACAAAAGAGATACACGGTCGCAGCACATTCCAGCGGGGAATCTCTTCTAGACCTTATTAACTCCATACTCGACTTCTCGAAGATCGAAGCAGAAAAAGTAGTGGTCGAGCACACTGAATTTGACCTAGCAAGACTCTTAGATGAGATTTGCTATATTCAGAGCGAGGCTGCAAACAGGAAATCTCTTAACATATTTTATTATATCGACACCGAAATTCCCGAAAGGCTGATCGGAGATCCAACTAAAATTAGACAGATCATTACCAATTTGTTTAGTAATGCAATCAAATTCACCGAGGAAGGCTCAGTAACTTTACGAGCAGGATGGATCCCGGAAGAGAATAATACTAATAAAGGCAGTTTCTATATAGAGGTAAGTGACACGGGAATAGGGATAGAATCCAAAGCTAAAGATCGACTGTTTGAAGCCTTTACTCAAGCCGATGCGAGCACCACCAGAAAATACGGGGGAACCGGGTTAGGTCTAGCTATCTCAAAGAACTTCGTGGAGCTCATGGATGGAGAGCTATCGGTAGAGTCGTCCCTCGGGCTTGGAACAACTTTTATGATCACGATTCCTTCCGAATCGGTATTTAGCCCGGCCATGATATCCAGCGACAAACGTACTTCTAGCTTTACGCTCTATTCAATTAACGAGAGAGTGATCGAATCGTTTGTTGGGCATGCAAAGAGGATTCATAGAAAGACACATGTGTGTCGCACTCAAACAGAAGCATGCGTCAAGGAACCAAAGAGTTCGGAAATAATAATTGATGTCGATGCTTTCTCTGGGAAGACAGAGTTAATCCAATTCCTATCAACATGCGATTACGAGCGAAAAATTCTTCTTTGCTCTTTCCGGTTCGACACTGAGCCATATGAAGGGCTAACAGACTCAGTTATCATCAAGCCTGCCTCGAGTACATCACTTCTTCAACTTGATCAAGTCAACGACCCAATAGAGGACCCACAAGCGGACGAGAAACCTTCTGGAAACAAAGATAGAACGCAACAAGTTCGTGTATTGATCGCGGAGGATTTGGAGACAAATCAAAAAATAGCGACGGCCGTATTGGAGATGTTCGGTTGTGACGTTACCGTCGCGAATAACGGTGAAGAGGCTCTTGAACGATTCAAAGAGTCCCTATTTGACGTAGTGTTCATGGACTGTCAAATGCCTGTGATGGACGGTTACGAGGCCACCTTTAATATTAGAAAGTATGAGCAGAACAGTGGACTCAGAAGAACGCCTATCATTGCCTTAACTGCTGGAAACAGCAACGAAGAAATGCGTCGCGGGATTACCGCCGGAATGGACCAGTACCTCACGAAACCTTTCAAGATGGATGAAATTAGGGATGCACTAGAATCCCAAGGGATCATAGTGATGCGCGAGCCCCTAGGAAAACGAGAGTTTCCTGAGCGCTCAGAGAATCGCGCCACTAGTACAACTTATTTGGGCACAGAAACTCTTAACATGAGGGCACTAGAGAATATTTTCGCTGTTGAGAAGCAGACTGGGGCCGATTTACTAGAAAAACTTATAGATGGCTATCGCAGCCAGATGACTCAGAAAATCGAGCAGCTCAGGCTGGCTGTAAAAAATCAAGACGCGAGCTCAATTTTCTCAGCGGCACACGCCATCAAGTCCATGAGCTCCAACCTTGGAGCTGAAAGAGTAAGAGTAATTAGCTTGGAGATTGAGAGGCTTTCGAAAGCTGATAGCGCTCAGAACCTGGCACGGGAAATCGTTGAGCTTGAGCTTGCTAATGAAGATTTCCTCTCGGCGATCAATGAACTCCCCTATCTGCAGAAGCAATGAGAAAGTTGTTGGTAGCAGCTTTATTTTCTATCGTAGGAGCTATCACAATATCGCCCCTAGCTTTTTCTTTCGAATATCAGAGCTTACGGACTCAAAGCTCAACTGAAATTCAAGCGAATCAGATCTCTATCCAAGAGTATCCAACCTCGGCCAGTATGAGAAATACCCCGGTAACAGCAATTCTGCTTGACTCCTACAATCGCCTATGGACATCTACGCAAAGCGGAATTTTTCTACATGATGGCCAGCAGGTAATTCCGTTCAGCACTCAAAAGGGACGAGAATATTATGCACCATCACTCGATATAACCTCGCTTACCGAAGATTCTAACGGTGCGATATGGGCGACATCCACAAGCCTTGGCCTGATGCAATATAGCCCCCATAGCCGAAGCTTTCTGCTGTTTCCAAGTGTGCATAGTGAGGGGATAGCTGACGCGATTGCGCACGATTCTGGTGTCCTAATATATATCGCGCAGGACCAAGTGCAGGCCATAAATACATCGACGGGGAGCCATGTTCATTGGATCACCGCGGCATGGAGGAACTCAGGATTAGGCGATGCGCATCAAATTCTGCCTTCCAGGGGAGGCGACGTTTTTTTCGTCTCTGCCTCAAATGATCTTCTGAAGCTTGATATTCTAGAGCGCACATCAATCCAGGCCACATGGCTTGACGCAATACAATCTCTAACATACGAGAGCAGTGCACTCACCCAGCGCACCCATCATATGGATGGAGACCCAAAGGACTCCAGCGTTCGCAAAGAAGCACCGCCCACCGATTTGGAAGTAGAGCTCTTAGCCTCGCGTGGTTCGTCGAAGAAACTGGCAGTTTTCCAAGATCTTATCTTCTTGGGAACCGACAAAGGTCTATCTGCCTTCAAGCTAGATGGATCATTTTTTCAAAAGTATACTAAAGGGAACTCCGGAATTTCAGGAGATCACATCACCGCATTAGCGGCGGATGAGAATCAATTGTGGATCGGGACATTTAACGGGCTATCTCGACTTACTATTAGCGATTTCGAAAACTTTAGCCGCTCCGAAAGAGAGTATCTGCAAGACGTATTAGATTTTTCTGAGGACTCAGATGGAAATATTTGGGTTGCAACATACAATGGTCTGCTTCGGTACAACCCTGAGTCAGATTCAATCAAAGACGCGGAAAGTATTTTTCCAAAGCTGAAAATTGTTGATGATAGAATTATGGCTGTTAGCAGTGCGTTTGGATCTTTGTGGATTGGAACCAGAAGGTCCGGGCTCGCTGTTTTCGACCGAGCACGCAATAACCCAGCTATACCAGATCTGGCACTCGGGAATAATTTAGCTGTTGCTAGTATCGCGCAGCTTGACCCAAAGAGGACATTAGTAGGCAGTTACAGCCATGGCCTATTTTTGCTTTCTCGCGCGGATGATTCTCAACCCAACTTTAAATCATATCATCTTCTCGAAGAGCCTATACTTGGAATATTTGTTTTTGAGTCCATTGTGTTGGCTATCGGCGGTTCTAGAATTTTTATAGTAAAGCCCGATCAAAAAGCAGTCGCAGAATTGTCTCTGACTAAGGACGGCATCCCTAATAGCATGATTTTGACCGCAGTCAGCCAGGTTTCACATGAGACTTTTCTAGTCGGGACTCAAAGCCATGGCATGTTTAGAGCTTCAATAACTACACATCAGTCTGAAACGAGTATTGAGGACGTGATGACAGAGATTCATGAATTCGCGTCCGCGATATACGCTATAGAGAAAGATGGCTCCGGACGCTTCTGGATCGCAACATCGAACGGGCTTTTTTTGTATTCTTCCGACTTGCACTTTCTTCGAAGATACAGCCGAACCAATCACTTGCAAGCCGACAATTTCAATTTCGGTGCATCACTCCATTCCAGCGACGGTTCTCTTTACTTTGGAAGCAATCTTGGCTTTACAAAGGTTACACCCAGCCCCATTACCGCCGCCCCCTTAGATTCACGTCTTTACCTGAATGAAATCACCGCTGGCACTCAACGGTTTCGCGGCCCTCAGCGCCTGTTGGAGACCGAAACCATCACCCTAAACCACAAAGACCGGTTCCTGACCCTGAATTTCAGCACAAGAGACCTTACCAATGTGGGGGCCACAAAGTACCGCCACAAGCTGGAAGGCTTCGACGACGCCTGGGTAGACATCGGAAACCGCGGTTCCGCCACCTACACCAACTTGCCCTCGGGCAGTTACGTGTTCAAGGCGCAAGCGCTTAATGCCTCTGGCGTATGGAGCCCCGAAGGGGTGTCTATCGGTGTCAATGTCAAACCAGCGCCCTGGCGAACATGGTGGGCGTATACGATCTACGGACTGTTTCTGTTGGCCATTGTCTATCTGTTGCTCCGTGTATACCGGGAAAAGATGCTCAAGAAACAAGCACAGGAACAAGCGCAGGAGATGCAAAGAATTGCCGATCAGTTCGCTGACGAGGTTCAGGACCAGATGGATTTCCAGCGTGTGCTCGCAGATTCAATGCATCGCTATAATAAAGATTTGCTCGCCTGGGCGAATATCTGTATTCGATTCAGCGCCGAGTATGCACGTGGCGACATCGAAACGCTTCAATCCGGTATTGAGTACAGGCTGCGGGTGCTGGATCTGGTTCAGGACGCACTCTATTACCGAGGCGAGCAACTCTATCTGGATCCCAATGCCTTCGTTTCAAGGCTCTTCACGCTGGCGGCAGAACGGTATCCTGAGTTGAATCAACGGCTAAACGCAATAAACGATGCGACGAACGAGCTGCTTCCCGCCTCACAGGCGATACCTATCGCAGTGGTCATTGGCGAGCTCTTCGAGAACAGCTTGATCCACAGTTTTGCAGAGTCACAGGGGCCATGCTATCTGCGTATCGCTTTAACGATGCCGTCGCTTAACGAGATAAAGCTCGAGATTCAGGACAGTGGCGCGGGGATACCGGCAGGCTTGAGCTTTGAGGTGGCGGAGTTCGCCGGCTTTGCCATTGCAGCCGAAGCTGCACGGTGTGCCTGCGGCACCCTCGAAATTGGCTTGGACCGCAAATCCGTGCTCGGACAGTTTTTTCTCTCTGAAAACACGGGAAAATAGGGTCAGCGGCCCTGAAACCTCGGATCACGCTTTTCCTGACGTGCTCTAAAACCCTCCTGCAGGTCTTCTGATTCGAGACACTTGGTCGCCAGCCCCTGGGCGAACTCCCGATCGAGCCTGCCAGCCGCTGATTGCTGGATTATCTCTTTCATGGCTCTTACTGACAGCGGAGCAAGTGCTGCGATATTGGTTGCGAGCCTCTCGACGGTGTCGTTGAGGTCTGCAGGCTGCACCAGGTAGTCGAGGAAACCGATCTCCAGCAGCGTCTGTGCTGGCATTTCCTCCGCCGCCAGCAGCATTCGCTTCGCAGCGCTCACGCCCAAACGCTCCACAAAGCGGTTAACACCGCTGACGGGATAACAAAGGCCTATGGCTGCCGCGGGAACTCTCAATTTACTGCCAGCAATTCCGACACGAAAGTCACAACTGAGCGCCAATTCCGCGCCCCCGCCATACACGTTGCCGCTGATAGCACAGATGGTTGGTATAGGAAGCTCGGCGATGAGGTCTGTCGTTTCCTGGAAGGTGTCGCCGGACAGATTGCCGCTGCCCAGCTGCTGCAAGGACGCTCCGGCGCAAAAGGTCTTGTCGCCCTCTCCAGTTATGATCAGGACCCGGACCTGCTCGTCGCCCTGCACAGACGCCAGGGCAGATTGAATGGCACTCAGTTGCTCTTGCCCGAGAGCATTGTGCTGGGCGGGATTGTTTAGTGTCAGGCGGGCGATGTGCCCGGTGCACTCGTAGCGTATGGTATCTGTCATGGGAGTGGATTCTGGCACACACTGGGAAACGGCGCCATATCACAGGGTGTATTGGTGCTAGACAGGATACCGGGCCAGTCTGATACTGAAGGCTTTTGCCGGAACGGGAGTGGAATGAGCACACTGAAGCGCTGCGGTTGGTGCGGAACCGACCCCCTCTACCTTGCCTATCATGATCAGGAGTGGGGCGTGCCAGTGCGGCACGACCCCACACTATTCGAGTTCCTGGTCCTGGAGGGGGCTCAGGCTGGCCTCTCCTGGATTACGGTACTGCGCAAGCGGGAAGGCTATCACCGCATACTCGCAGGTCTGGCCCCTGAGAAAGTAGCGGTCTTGTCCGATGAACAGTTAGAGGGTGCTCTGCTGGATCCGGGCATCGTGCGCAACCGGCTGAAGGTGTTTAGCGCGCGTAAAAATGCCCAGGCATTTTTGAATATTCAGGCATCAGCTGGCTCATTCTCAAATTACCTCTGGCAGTATGTCGACAACGTTCCGATCACCAATCACTGGACGAGCATGGCCGAGGTCCCGGGACGTACGCCGCTTTCGGACAGAATCAGCAAGGATCTTAAGAATCGTGGCTTCAGTTTCGTAGGGTCGACGATCATTTACGCTTACATGCAAGCCATAGGGATGGTCAACGATCACCTTGTAGACTGCTTCCGGCACGCAGAGTGCAGTGTCCTGGCTTGCGAGACCGAGGGGGCTTGATGGACGACACGAGCCGCTTGCTGGAGGCCAGGGAGTCGAGCAGTGCACGGGTATGGCAGTTGGCCTGGCCCACGATTATCTCCAACCTGCTATTTACTACCGTGGGCTTTCTGCATATCAAGATCGCCGCGGGGCTTGGTACGTCTGCAGTCGCCGCGGTAACCACGGGCCACCGGGTGTTCTTTCTCGTACAGGCTATCCTCATGGGGCTATCCGTAGCGACCACAGCAACCGTTTCAAGGCACTGGGGGGCGAAACAGGTTGCTGATGCAGAGATGGCAAGCTGGACAGCACTGTTATTGGCACTGCTGGTTGCAGCGCTACTCTCTGTTCCTGTGCTTTTGGTGCCCGAAGCCATCGCGGGCATTTTCGGCCTGGACAACGCGACTACCGTGCTCGCCGCGAGCTTTATATTCTGGCTGGGTCTATTCAACCTCTTTTCGGCAACAAACATGATGTTGTCTACCTCGTTGCGTGCCACAGGCGATGTGATTACGCCGCTGTACTTTCTCGCCTGTAGCACCTTCATGAATGTGATTTTTGGTTACGCGCTGGCATTTGGCGTGGGCCCGCTACCGACCATGGGCGTGGCCGGGGTTGCACTGGGCGGTGGCATAGCGGGCGCGTTGGTAACCGTAACCTTCGTGCTGATGTGGTGGAAAGGCCGATTCAACCTGCAACCCGTCGGAGAAGCGCGCTTTGATTGGACTGCCGCCCGCAAACTGGTGCGCATCGCCCTCCCTGCCGTCACTGAACAAGGCGTTGTACAGATCGCCTTCCTCGCGTTTTTCGCAATTGTGGCCAACTACGGCACCAGTGCCTACGCCGCCTACGGGATAGGTATCAGCCTTGTCGCCTTTCCCATCGTCGTGGGCTTCGGTTTCGGGATTGCAACGGCGACCCTGGTCGGACAACAGCTGGGAGCGGGCCGCCCTGCACAGGCGATGCTCATCGGCTGGCGATCCCTGCGTATGGCACTCCTGGCCATGATCACTCTCTCCGCACTGATGGCCTGGTATGCCAGAGATCTGGCTGCCTTCATGATTGACGATGCCGAGGTGATAGACCTCACGGTCGGGTTCATCTACATCATTTGCCTTGCTCAGCCCATGATGGCGGTTGATTTTGCGCTGGCCGGCGCGCTGCGGGGAGCTGGCGACACACGCTTTCCGCTACTGGCAACGTTTATCGGGATAATCTTCGGTCGCCTGCTGCCCGCGTGGCTCTGCGTACAACTCGGTTTGTCAGTCTATTGGGTTTTCGCAGTAATGCTGCTGGATTATCTCTTGAAGTCATGCATGCTGATGTGGCGTTATCGCTCACGGAGATGGCTGGATACCAGCTCGGGCAGAAACGCACTGGTCACGCGCTAGACAGCGACAAAAAAAATACTTAAAGTTTGAATTGTCGACTATTGAGTACGGATGGCGGACGTTCCAGAACCCGCAGAGGCGTTGCATGACCAGACTGAGTGAGGGACCACGGCAGGGATCACCGTTCAACCGGACTGCACAGCACGATGCCAAGCGCGCGGCCATCCTCTCCCAGGCAGCACAGCTGTTCAACTCAAAGGGTTCGCGGGCAACCACACTGCGCGATATCGCCGAGTCCCTCGGTCTGACGAAAACCAGCCTGTACTATTATGTAAAAACCAAGGAAGAGCTGATTTTTCAGTGCTATCTGGCAACGCTGGATCATCACCTGCAATCGATGGCGGAGATTGAGCGCCGCTGCCCCAGTCCGCTGGAGCGAGCGCGTCAATTTTTCCTGCTGCAATTCGAAAACTGGCTGGCCGCGCAGGAAAACAGGGGGCCCCACTACGCGGCACTGCTGGAAATCGCGTCCCTGCAGGGCGCGCAACGGGATGAGGTGGAGTCCCGCTATATCGACATGTTCAAACACCTGCGCGGCTACCTGCGCGACGGTATCGCCGCTGGTGAAATAAGACCCTGTGAGACCTCGGCTGCAACGCGGGCCATCCTTGGCTCGGTAGACTGGGTATTTTTCTGGCTTCACAGCCTGCCAAGGAACTCCGTACCAGAGGTGGCAGTACAGGCCTGGGACATTATTGCGCATGGCCTGCACAGCGGCGATGACATCTACCAGCCAGCATCACTGGCCGTCAGCACAACACCCGAACCCTATATACAGGGCTTCGACCGCGATGAGCAGAACAGGCAAAAACAACAGGCGTTCTACAAAACGGGCACCTGGTTCTTCAATAAAAAGGGGTTTACAGGTACCTCTCTGGATGAAATCGCGGAGCAACTGAATGTCTCCAAGGGCGCCTTCTACTACCACATCCGCAACAAGGAGGACCTGCTGTTCAACTGCTATACCTACTCGCTGGATATCAACGAAGAGATCCATGCCCAGGCAGTAAAGTTACAGGGTAATGGGCTGCACAAGATTGATCAGGTGTGCCGTAAGATCTTTCACGCGCAGAACTCTGACCGCGGCCCGCTGATTCGCTACAGCACCATAACCGCACTGCCGATTCCACGCCGCAAACAGATCCTGGCACGCACAGAGGCCTCCAATCGGCGCTTCGGCGACTTTATCCGCGAGGGGATAAGCGATGGCAGCATTCGGGACATTGACCCCTTCATCGCACAGCAACTGATAACGGGCGCCATCAACGCCTCCATGGACATCAAACTGTGGCGACGGGTCGATGATCTCGACGCGGTCGCCATTGACTACTTCGACCTGTTTTTAAACGGACTCGCGCCTCGCAAAAGCGAGGCCTGAGCCCACTCAAAGAGGCATATTCGTGGCAGACAAACTGCAGAAACTACTGACCCTGCTTGAAGTCGAGCGCATCGACAAGTACCTGTTCATCGGAAACAGCCCGAGCTACCCGCCCCGCGTATTCGGCGGGCAGGTGCTGGCACAGTCCCTGAACGCAGCGAGCAGGACCGTGGACATCGACCGGAAGGCGCATTCCATGCATGCCTATTTCCTGCGCCCCGGAAACCCCAATAAACAGATTGTGTACGAAGTCGACCCCCTGCGCGACGGCGGCAGCTTCACCACGCGGCGGGTGACCGCGAAACAGGATGGCATACCTATTTTCAGCACTTCGGTGTCCTTCCAGGCCGAGGAGGATGGATTCAGCCACCAGTTCGATATGCCCAGCGTCACGCCGCCTGAAGAGCTGGAAACAGATTTCGAGTTCTGGAGCCAAATGGCCGAGCGCCATCCGGAGCGTTTTGGACCGCCCATGGCAAAAGCCTTGGAACGACGTCCCGTGAAGCGACGGGATTATCTGAACCCACAACCGCAAGAGCCGGAGCAATACACCTGGTTCCGGGTACCAGATCCGCAACAGGTGATCGGCAACGACCCTGTTCGACACCAGACGATCCTCGCCTTCATCTCGGATTTCGATTTGCTGGGCACTGCCCTGCTGCCGCATCCGGCGACAGTTATTGACCCACAGATGCAAACCGCCAGCCTGGACCATGCATTGTGGATACATCGTCCGCTGCGGGTTGACGAGTACCTGCTTTATGCGATCGACACTCCCAGCGCGCACGGCGGGCGCGGCTTGAGTCGAGGAAGCTTCTACAACCGCCAAGGGGAACTGGTGGCGTCAACTGCCCAGGAATTACTACTGCGGCGCAAACGGCCTGTCAGCGATACGTGACGAGCTGCTCGCCCTGCTGTGCACCCAGCACCTGCAGGAAGGACCTATCGTTGAAATACGACAGGGACACCTTGTTCCCACTGTAGAAGAGTTGTGTGACTGAACAATTGAAGATGGGCTCGTAGAATTTGTAGGCATGTTCGCCAGACAGCCCAAGCACCTGACTGACGATGGTCGCGATCGTACCACCGGACGTAAAGATGCCGACGGTTTTTCCCGCGCCCTGTGCGGCCATCACCTCTTTCAATGCAGCGCCGACGGCGCCAGAGTAGTCAGCCCAGCTCTGGATGCGCGGCTCATCGCAATCCGGTGAGGTCCAGTGGGTGAATACCGCCTCTATCACCTTCTGGTAGTCCTTGCTGGACGACAAGCCCTTGTCTACCAGCGCCTGAATAGTTGGGTTGGCCCTGGCCACAACAGGCACCAGATACCGTATCTGCTCATCATTGCGCACCTCATCAAACCGGGGGTCGATGTGATGCGGTACATCGACCGGCTGGCTTGCCAGCGCCAGGGCTGTGGTCTCCCGTTGGCGCAGCAGCGCACCGCTGTAGGCCGCGTCCAGCTGGATGCCCTGATCCCGCAGGTAGTGGCCGAGCACCTCTGCCTGGCGACTGCCCAAAGGGGAAAGTTTGTCGTAATCGTCGGCACCGAAGGAAGCCTGCCCGTGCCTGAATAAATACAGTGTGGCCATTATGCGTTACTTGCCTGTTGTTCAGGATTGCGGTTAAAGCGCAGCTTGCGCCGGTAAGGAAAGAAGTCCTCGACATGGCCCTCACGGATACGCCCCTGCAGCCCTCGCCAAAAACTTGCCTCATAGATGTCACTGTGCATTTCATCGAACACCCGGCGCGCACGCTGGTTGCCGGAAAAGAACAGGCGAAACTCCTCAGGAAAGATATCGTTGGGGCCTACATTGTACCAGGGCTGGCTGGCCAGTTCCTCGGCTTCGCTGCGCGGCGTGGGGATCTCGCGGAAATTGCAGTCCATCAAGGGCACAATCTCGTCGTAGTCGTAAAACACCACGCGCCCATGGCGGGTGACACCAAAGTTCTTCAGCAACATATCACCGGGGAAGATATTCGCGGCTGCCAGCTGTTTGATGGCATTGCCGTACTCGTCCATCACGGCCACCACCTGTTCATCGGTCGCGTTTTGCAGGTACAGATTCAGCGGTGTCATGCGACGTTCGACGTAGACGTGCCTTATCACCAGCGCCTTGCCATGTTCCTCGATCATGGACGGTGCCACTTTGTGCAGTTCGTCCATGAGCTCGTCGGAGAAGCGCTCCCGCGCAAAGGCCAGGTTGGTGAACTCCTGGGTATCCGCCATGCGGCCCGCGCGGTCCCAGCGTTTCACCAGCCGGTATTTTTCCTTCACCTGTTCACGCGTCATTTCCTTGGGCGGCGTAAAACGGTCCTTGATGATCTTGAACACGAAGTCGTAGGACGGCAGGGTAAACACACTCATCACCATCCCCTTGATGCCGGGCGCAATGATGAACTGGTCGGTGGTCTTCTGCATATGCCGATAGGCACAGCGGTAGTAGTAGGTCTTGCCGTGCTTGTTGTAGCCCATGGAGCTGTAGAGTTCGGAAATCGGCTTCGCCGGCATAAGCTGCTGCAGAAACAGCACATACTGCGAAGGGATGCTGGCATCGACCATGAAATAGGCGCGTGTAAAGCTGAACACAACGCTCATTTTGTCCGCACCAAACAGGATAGTATCGACATAGACCTCGCCATTTCCAGAGTGGAGAATGGGAATCACGATGGGCATGGAATCCGGCCCCGAAGTAATCCTTCCGACGATATAGGCACCTTTGTTGCGGAAGAAATGAGGCTCAAGCGTCTGCAGCTCGACGCCTTCCCGGGAGAGATCCAGACGCCCTGACAGGCAGCCGTTGATCGCTGCCGCCAGATTGTTGATATCTCGCTCAAGGTCTTCCCATGGCAGTCTGAAGCTGTAGTCTTCCAGAAGCGTACGTAGCGTGTCCTTGAGATCATCGCCAAACGGGTAGCTCCGGTACACCTTGCTAACATCCGGAGCAGGCATATCCCCCTGGGGCGAGAAGACAAAGGCATACTCGTCGCGGATCTTGCGGTGCTTGAATACGCCGCAGTACACCGAATTGAAGAACGTCTCGGCAATCTCGAAATTGTTGTGGCCACGCACCAGATCAGCATAAACCAGACGCGCTTCCTGCCAGAACTGGAGCGAGTGGAGCTGCTCACCGGCAATCAACTCGACGTATTCCAGCACGCGGGTGGTGGCTTCCTTGTAGAGGTCTATGCGGCGGATGGAGGCAGCATGCATGCCCAGCCAGTCCTGGGCTTCAAAGCGCGAACGCGCTGCGAGAGTTATATTCTGGAACTCGGCAAAGTAGGCTTCAAATCCATTCAGGATGGTACGCGCAAACCGTGCTTGTTGCTCTTTCCGCTGCATTCCGCTGCCGCTACTAAAGGTTGGGGTTGCCGAAGCGCCGGCGCAGCTTGCGCATACCGCCCAACCAACGGTCGTAATCGGCGGCCTTGTATGCCCGGTAGTCGGCGACCTGGGGATGGGGCAGAATCAGGAACCGCTCTGCGGCCAGACCCGCTACAACAGCCTCTGCTACTTCATCAGGCGTCAGAATGCCATCGACACCTGCGGTACCACCCTCCTCCACGCTGCCGATCATTTGCGTCGCCACGGCCTGCGGGCAGAGCGCAGACACCTTGATGCCATCGTCACCGTGAGTGATTGCAAGAGCCTCGGCAAATCCGATAGCCGCGTGCTTGGTCGTTGAATAGGCTGCGTCGCCCACCTGATTCAGCAATCCGGCTGCAGACACGGTATTCAGCAAGTACCCTTGTCCCCGGGCTAACATCCCGGGCAGGCAGGCACGAGCCGCGTAAACATGGGCCATCACGTGGATTTCCCACATGGCCTGCCAGGTGGCGTTCGGCGCTGAAGTCGCCCACCAGGGCTCACCATCACCCGCGATGATGCCCGCATTGCTGCAGAACAGGTCGATATGGCCGTATTTATCCGTGACCTCGTCTACCATGGATTTCAACGCGGCTTCATCACGCACATCCAGTGGATAGGCATCGCCATCCACCAGCGCAGCGACCGCTTCGGCATCAGCTGCGTGCAGGTCTGCCACCACAACCTTTCGTGCGCCTTCGCGATGGAAGCGTGTACACAGCGCCTTGCCGATGCCGTTGCCACCGCCCGTAACGATGACAACGCCGCCGTTCACTTGCACTACAGCAGTTCCTTGGCGAAGAACTCCAGCACGTCCGGGTCGTGCACCCCCAGCAGCATGGTGCCCACCTCGCCGCGCGACGCCGCCGCCTTCCAACTCGACAAGCGCTCCACGATGCGCTCGCGGGGCCCGACCAGGGCGACCTCATCGAGCAACTGGTCTGGCACCAATGCCTCCGCCTCGGCTTTCTTGCCCGAAAGATAGAGGTCCTGAATACGCTCCGCCACCTCACCGTAACCGGCGCGAGTGGCGTAGTCGTTGTAGAAGTTCTTGCCTTTCGCCCCCATGCCACCAATGTAGAGCGCAAGCCAGGGTCGCAGCGAATCGTAGGCGGCCTTGAGATCATCATTCACCGCTACCGAGACAAACGGCGCGATATCGAAGTCGGCGAGACTCTTGCCGCCGCCCGCAGTGTCGAGCCCTTTCTGGATGTGGTCACCGAGGATGCTGAATTTGTCAGGGTCCATCCACACCGGGAATACACCATCCGCCACCTCGCCCGCACAGCGAAGCCCTGCCGGTGTGATGGAGGCTGTGTAAATGGGTATGTCCGGATTGCCCTCAAGAATCGACTTGAGAGGCTTTCCCAACCCCGTTGTGCCGGGGCCCGTGTTGGGCAGCTGATACATATCGCCGTCGAACTCAACGGGCCCTTCACGGGCCATGATCTTGCGCATGATCTGGATGTATTCGCGGGTGCGGGTCACGGGCTTGCCGTAGGGCACGCCGTGCCAGCCCTCCACCACCTGAGGACCGGAAGCGCCCAGGCCGACAATGAAGCGGCCACCCGACAGCTGATCGAGAGACATGGCCGTCATTGCGCACATGGCAGGTGTTCTTGCCGGCATCTGCATGATGGCAGTGCCCACACGAATCTTGCTGGTCTGTGCCAATACCCAGGCCGCCGCCGTCACCGCGTCGTTGCCATAGGCCTCTGCAGTCCATACGGAATCGTAACCCATGGCTTCTGCGCGCTGAATCAGGTCCAGCGGGATGTTGATCTGTTTGCCAGAGTACCCCAGCAAAATACCCAGTTTCATGATGTGTTCTCCCGGTTCAAGATCTAAACGGCTGCCGTGCGGGCACCGCACTCTCACCGTGCGGCGCCGCAGAGCTGTTCTATCTGGCTTCAGGCACTGTAGCGCAGTTCGTTGAACTTTGCCTGATGATAGTCGCCATTGCCAAAGGTAGTGTTGATCATCATCAAGCGCTTGGCGTAGTGACCAATATCCAGCTCATCGGTGATCCCCATGCCGCCGTGCAGCTGTATCGCTTCACCAAATATCTTCTTGCCGTTGCGATCGACCAGCACTTTCAGCGCGTGTACACAGGCTGCGGCATCGTCACCCTCACCATCGAGCTCGCATACTGCACGGTACAACAGCGATTTGACCTGCTCGTAGGCCATGAAGGTGTCCACCATGCGATGCTGCAGAGCCTGAAAGCTGCCAATGGGAACGTCGAACTGCTTGCGCGTTTTCGTGTACTCCAGGGTCTTGGCGTTCAGCTGGCCCATGATGCCCAGCGCTTCGGCGGCCAGTGCCACATTGGCCCGGGTGATCACCGGGCTCATCACGGCACATCCCTCTCCCGCTTCGCCGACGATATCCGACACCGGCACGCGTACGTCATTGAAGGTGATATTGGCAACCACCTGCCCGTCCATCATCCGGTAGGCAGTGCGCTCCACCCCTGCTGCATCTGCGGGCACCAGCACCAGGGTAATGCCATCTTCGTCGCTCTGCTCGCCGCTACTGCGAGCAGCAACGATGAGCTGGTCAGCGCTGGCGCCGTTGAATACCACCACTTTCTCACCGTTCAGCACCAGCTGGTCGCCCTGCACGGCTGCCGTGGTCTTGATGTCCGTGATCACGTGGCGGCTCTGGCGCTCCAGATAGGCGAATGCGCCCAGACAGCTGCCTTCAATGATGCGCGGGATCAGCTCTGCCTGTTGCTCGACGCTGCCACCACGCTGCAAAAGACCACCGAACAGGAGCACGGTGGCCAGGTAGGGTTCCAACACTATGCCCTTGCCAAACTCCTCCATCATCACCAGGGTGTCCACCGGCCCACCGCCAAACCCGCCATGAGACTCGGCGAAGGGCACTGACAGCCAGCCCAGCTCGGCGAAGGTCTGCCAGTTTTCGCGACTCATTCCCTCATCGCTGGCGGCTATTTTGCGCCGCGTATCAAAGTCATAGCTGTCCTGTACAAAGCGCGCCACGCTGTCCCGGAGCATGCCCTGTTCTTCTGTAAACTCGAAATTCATTGCTCTGTCCTCTCCAACATTCCGGGGTTAAAGGCCGAGTACGGCCTTGGCGATGATGTTCTTTTGCACCTCGTTGGACCCGCCGTAGATGGTTGAAGCGCGACCATACATATAGGTCTGGCGAGCCTGGGAGCCGAACCCATGCCCCAGCTGCTCCGGGGTCAGATCGTTGGGCAGCACGCCCTGATAATAGGCCGCCACTTCCATACGCAGCTCCTGTACTGCCTGCTGCATTTCCGTGCCCTTGATTTTCAACATCGAGGATTCCGCGCCGGGCGCGCCGCCGGCCGCCACGGTGGCCAGCACGCGCAGCTCGGTGAACTCCAGCGCCATCAGCTCAATCTCAATATCGGACAACCGCTTCTGAAACAGCGGATCGCTCAACAGGGATTTGCCGCCGTTCACCTCACGCTCGGCAAATGCGCGGGTCTCGGCCAGGCTGCGTTTGCTGTCGGCTACGCCTGCGATCGCGGTACGCTCATGGGCAAGCAGGGCCTTTGCATAAGTCCAGCCCTTGTCCTGCTCGCCAATCAGGTTGGCAACGGGCACCCGAACTTCGTTGAACTCAACCTCGTTCAGGCTGTGGTGGTTATCAATGGATACTATAGGGTTAACCTTGATGCCCGGCGACTTCATGTCGATCAGCAGAAAGCTGATGCCATTCTGCTTCTTGCCCTCATTGCTGGTGCGCACCAGGCAGAATATCCAGTCCGCGTACTGCGCGTAGCTGGTCCAAATCTTGGCACCGGTGACCACGTACTCGTCGCCCTCACGAACCGCACGCGTTTTCAACGAGGCGAGGTCTGAGCCCGCACCCGGCTCTGAGTAACCCTGGCACCACCAGTCGTCGCTTTGCAGGATGCCGGGGAGGAAGCGAGCCTTCTGTTCCTCGTTGCCGAAGGCGTAGATCACCGGGCCAACCATGTTGAGACCGAAGGGAATCACATCGCGGATGCCAGCAGCGCTGCGCTCAGTTTCATAGATGAATTTCTGCGTGGCGTTCCAGCCAGTACCGCCATACTCCTTGGGCCAACCCGGGGCAATCCAGCCCTTCCTGTACAGGCGTTTCTGCCAGTCAATTACCGCCTCCTTGAACGTTTCGAGATTGTTCAGTCGCGCTTGCAGCTCGCTATCGTAGGCTTCTGCAAAAAACGCACGCACTTCATCGCGAAACGCGAGATCTTCGGGAGCAAAACTTGTATCCACGTGGCCACCTCTTGGTTGATCTGGAGAGACCCGCCAGGTCTCGATGAATTTACTCCTGGCGAAACAGCGCCAGAAAACGCAATAAACGGGCCGTGTCCGCCAGTCCGCCGGACACCTGCAGCGTGCCATCGGCCAACGCGACCGGGAAACTCCGCTGACCGGCGAGTAACCCCAGCCACTCCGTGGCTGCCACCGTCACCACCAGACTTTCGTCCTCGGGTACTGCCTGCAGCGGCTCAATCACCGCAATCTGGTGGCGCACATGCACAGCATAGCGAGCGTCCTGATCAGGGAAAACAAACACGACACGCTGATCTACGCCTGCGCTGCGCTCCGGATCCAGGTTTACCGCCATACTGCGCAACACACCCGCTACCGGGAAAGCGCCGGCAAACGCGACTCGTTCCGCACTGATGGGCGAAGGCCCGGTCGTGATGCGCCCCTCAAGCTCCAACGCATCGGTGAGATACCAGTTGCGGGCATTCGGGTTCGGTGTACTTACTGCGAGCATACGCAGTGCGCGCGCCTTCAGCTCAGACGCAACCGGTACAGAATCCGGACTGCCGGCCAGTGCCAGGTCAGCAAGCTCTGCCGCCCACTGCGGGTCACCCGGCAGCTGCGCCTGCGCTTCGGCCAGCACCGCGGACGCTCCGCCGGCAAGCGCCAACAGGCGCTGAGCGCGCGTGCCTGCCGCCGTGGGAAAGAGTGCGCTGCTATTGCCTTGATACCAACCCAAGTAACCGTTGTAGATCGCCCTCACCGACCAGGGTACGGTGCCATAAAACGGCTGGAGCCAGGGATGCGCCGCCAATTCGGCAGGCAGTTCGACGCTCCGTGCGAGCGCGTCCGCATCCAGCCCCTGGTTCATTCCGCGCACGGTCTGGTCGTGCACAAACTGGATCGCATCGCCATAAGCCCCGAGAATGTCATCGATCTCTGCGGCCCCGGACACGGGACGGGTGTGGCTGGGGACCAGGTGTTCAGCCCCCAGTGAACGCATGAGACGCACGCTGTCGGCCCACTGCATGACATCCCGGTAGCGCGTACCGCGAATGGTATAGAGATTCGGAAACGCCTTGTAGACGTTGTCGCCGGGCAGCAGCACACGCTCCTCGGGGAGCCAGACCAGCAACTGGTCGTCGGTCTCGCCAGGGGCGTGCATCAGCACCAGACGACGACCCGCAATGGTGACCTCCAGTCGCTCGTCAACCGTGTGGGTCGGCGGCCGCAACCCATAAATGTCACCCTCGCCGCTTGTGCTGTGCGCCAGAGCGGGGCCGATGCCGTCGTTGATGATGCGCTCGCCACCCGCAGCCAGGTAGTTACCGAACATATGGAAGGAGCGGGTCTCAATGACCGGTCGCAACACATTCATGATGCGCTCGATATGGCTCCAGGTGGTCTTATGGGCATAGACCGGAACATCGCGGCCCCCGGCAAAGGCCTCAGCGCCAAAAATATGATCCGTATGATTGTGGGTGTAGATAATCGCGCTTACCGGCTTGTCGGTAATCCGGTCGAATTCGGCTTTAACCGTGCGCGCGGCCTGCAGGGATTCCGTGGTATCGACGATAATGACGCCGTCGTCGCCTTCGATAAGAATGACGTTGGCCAGCGCGTATCCGATGGCAACATGAATACCCGGCACCACTTCGACGATATCCCGGCGAAACTCTGCGGAGTGCGCCTCGAGCTCGGCACTGCCAGCCACGGGCAATGGCGTTGGTGCCGGCGGTTCCGAACACGCGAGCAGGCAAAACAGCGCAAGCACGCTAACACCGCTGCGCAGGTGCCGCAGATGCTGCATCGGGGCGGTATTACCGGTACACGCCATAGCGGTTTTGACCTTGGAGTATGTTTTTCATCGCCAGGGCATGTACCTTAACGATTACCGCTCCGCAACACAAGCACCGGAGCCCGCCCGGTGCCTGGCAGCCGGCTCAGTACAGCAGGCTATAGAGCTTGCGTTGATACTCCGCAGCGAGCGGATCGCTCTTGCCCAGGCTTGCAATCGTATCGATCAGCGCCTTCTTGGTCGCCCCGTCCGCATGGTTGAGGTCCTGGCGCAGGATTGTGATCAGGTGCTCCAGCGCCTCACGGAAGTAACCGGCATTGGTGTACTGCACCGCCAACTGGTGGCGCACGTCGTGGTTGCCCGGTTCCGCCTCCAGGCGCTCCTCAAGGGCGGCCATCTCGGGTGTTACTGCAGCCTCACGCTTGAGCTTCAACTGGGCAACCAGCTGCTCCCACGCAGGGTCCTGATCGGCCATGCGCACCGTGTCGAGCACTGCCTGTGCATCATCCAGCCGGTTACACTCGAGCAGGGCATGGGCGTAGGCAAGGGTAATGTCATGGCGCTGCCCGGAATCGTCGAAGGCCTGCCGCAGGGGACCGAGGGCGGAGCTGAAGTCACCCTGCGCCATCAACTCCTGACCCTGCTTCAGCAGGCCGTCCCAGGGCTTGGGCAGATACTTTTCCAGCAGTTCCCGCACCTGCGCCTCGGACTGGGCGCCGACGAAACCGTCCACCGGCTGACCGCCCTGCATCACCATCACGGTCGGCAGGCTGCGTACCCCGAATTGCTGGGAAATCATGGGCTGCTCGTCAGCATTCACTTTGGCCAGCAGGAATGCGCCCGCGTACTCATTGGCCAGTTTTTCCAACACCGGCATCAGGCTCTTGCAGGGCCCGCACCAATCGGCCCAGAAGTCGACCACCACCGGCCGCCGATGGGATTCCTCGATCAGCAAGGCCGCCGCGTTGGTCTCATCGATGTTGACAATACACTCTGTCACAAGCTTTCCTCTAGCGCATAGGGTGAGGGGGCCGACTTATAACCCCAAAACGTCCTGCATGTCGTAAAGCCGCGGCTCACGGCCCACCAGCCATCCCGCCGCGCGCACCGCGCCGCGGGCAAATGACATGCGGCTGGAAGCCTTGTGGGTAATCTCCACACGTTCACCGTCGGCGGCGAAAATCACGGTGTGATCCCCCACGATATCGCCCGCACGCACCGTGGCAAAGCCGATCGTGTCGCGCTTGCGCGCACCAGTCTGGCCTTCCCGACCATACACTGCCACTTCCGCAAGATCGCGACCCAGGGCATTGGCCACAACACCGCCCATTGACAGCGCCGTACCCGAAGGCGCGTCGATTTTGTGCCGGTGGTGAGCCTCGACGATCTCGATATCAACATCATCGCCCAGGACACGCGCAGCCATATCCAGCAACTTGAAGCACAGGTTCACGCCGGTGCTGAAGTTGGAGGCCTTGCAAACCGGAATTTTACCCGCCGCCTGCTTGATCAGCTGATCCTGATCCGCCGTGAAACCTGTGGTACCGATGACCATGGCCTTCCCCGCCCGGGCACAGGTCTCCAGGTTGGCCAGCGTGGCCGCAGGCACCGTAAAGTCAATCAGTACATCGATACCCTCAATGACATCGGCAAGTGCCGCAGACACCGGCACACCGAGCTTGCCGAGGCCGGCAAGCTCGCCGGCGTCCGCACCGATCAGGCTGCTGTCCGGCTGCTCTACCGCGGCGGCCAGCTGCAGTCCCGGCTGCTGGGCGATGGTTTCGATCAGGGTGCGGCCCATACGCCCACCTGCACCGGTGATTCCCACTCGTGTCTTCATGGCTTCATATCGTCGAAAAAGGCCTTTACACCCTCGAACCAGCTGGTCTGGCGCGGCGACTGTGCGTCACCGCCCTGGCCGAGGCTATCCTGAAACTCCCGCAGCAGTTCCTTCTGTTTTTTGTTCAGGTTGACAGGGGTTTCCACCACGGCCCGGCACAAGAGGTCGCCTACCGCACCACCACGCACCGGCTTCACACCCTTGCCGCGCAGTCGGAACAGCTTTCCGGTCTGGGTTTCGGCGGGAATTTTCAGTTTTACCCGACCGTCCAGCGTGGGCACCTCCAACTCCCCACCCAGCGCAGCATCCACAAAGGTAATGGGCACTTCGCAATAAAGATTCTTGCCGTCGCGCTCGAAGATAGGATGTTGTCGCACTGACATCTGTACAAAAAGGTCGCCGGGGGGCCCACCGTCGGGACCGGCCTCGCCCTCCCCGGACAGGCGAATACGGTCGCCGGTATCCACACCCGGGGGCACTTTCACGGACAGCGTCTTGCGCTTCTCTACGCGGCCCTGGCCGTGGCACTTGCCACAGGGATCGGAGATCATCTTGCCGCGGCCGCGGCAGGTCGGACACGTCTGCTGCACCTGAAAGAAGCCCTGCTGCATGCGTACCTGGCCGATACCGCCACAGGTGGTGCAACTCACCGGTGCGCTGCCTTTTCGTGCACCGGAGCCGTCGCACTCGTCACAGGTGGCCAGTGTGGGCACCTTGATTTCCACGGTGGTGCCCTTTACGGCGTCTTCCAGCGAAATATCCAGCGTGTAGCGCAGGTCCGAGCCACGTTGCGGCCCTCCGCGTCCACGGCCCCCGCCGCCGCCAAAAATATCGCCGAACACATCCCCGAAGATATCGCTGAAGCTGCCGCCGCCCGCGCCAAAGCCGCCACCACCCATGCTGGGGTCGACACCCGAGTGGCCGAAGCGATCGTAGGCGGCGCGCTTTTCAGCGTTCATCAGAACGTCGTAGGCCTCGGTCGCTTCCTTGAATTTCTCATCAGCATCCGGGTCGTCAGGGTTACGATCCGGGTGATACTTCATGGCGACCCGTCGATAGGCCTTTTTAATGTCCTTCTCATCGGCCGTTTTCTCGACCCCGAGCACTTCGTAATAATCGCGTTTTGACATAGTCAGCCTGGCGTTAAACCGCATTCTCGCAAATGACGACGCGGGCTCTCAGGTCCCGCGTGGTCAAGTTTATCGACGGGGCGCGTCTGCGCCCCGGTGACAGGAAGCGCTAACCCCTACTTCTTGTCGTCCTTCACTTCTTCGAACTCCGCGTCAACCGCATCATCGCCCGCCGAGGACTGCTCCGCACCCCCCGTTTCAGCACCCTGCGCGGCCTCTGCCTGTGCCTGGTACATCTTCTGGGCCACAGGGCCAGTAGCCTCCGTCAGCTTGGCTGCTGCCGCCTCAATGGCGTCTTTCTCATTCGCCTTGAGGGCCTCCTCTGCCTCGCTGATAGCGGCCTCGATCGCCGCCTTCTCATCGGCGGTGGCGTTATCGCCCGCCTCTTCCAGCGTCTTGCGCGCCGCGTGCACCAGGCCGTCACAGCTGTTGCGCGCGGCGATCAGCTCCTCAAACCGGGCATCGGCGTCAGCATTGGCCTCGGCATCCGCCACCATCCTTTCGATATCCTCCTCGCTGAGGCCGCCAGAAGCCGTAATGCGAATCGACTGCTCCTTGCCTGTAGCTTTGTCCTTCGCAGACACATTCAGGATGCCGTTGGCATCAAGGTCGAAGGTCACTTCGATCTGCGGCATGCCGCGGGGCGCCGGAGGAATATCCGCCAGGTCAAAGCGGCCCAGGGACTTGTTCTGCGAAGCCTGCTTGCGCTCGCCCTGGACCACATGGATGGTCACAGCCGTCTGGTTGTCATCCGCGGTTGAGAATACCTGCGATTTCTTGGTCGGAATCGTGGTGTTCTTCTCAATCAGGGGCGTCGCAACGCCGCCCATGGTTTCGATGCCCAGCGTCAGGGGTGTGACGTCCAGCAACAGAACGTCCTTGACGTCGCCGGAGAGCACTGCACCCTGAATCGCCGCACCCATGGCAACCGCTTCGTCAGGGTTGACGTCCTTGCGCGGCTCCTTGCCGAAGAAATCCGCCACGGCCTTCTGTACCATCGGCATGCGGGTCTGGCCGCCCACCAGGATCACATCGTTGATTTCACTGGGGCTCAGGCCTGCATCCTGCAGCGCCACCTTGACCGGCTCCATGGAGCGTTTGACCAGTTCCTCTACCAGCGATTCCAGCTTGGAACGTGACAGCTTCACAACCAGGTGCTTGGGGCCCGTTGCATCAGCGGTGATATAGGGCAGGTTCACCTCGGTCTGCTGGCTGGAAGACAGTTCGATCTTCGCCTTCTCTGCTGCTTCCTTGAGGCGCTGCAGCGCGAGGGGATCGTTGTGCAGGTCGATGCCGCTTTCCTTCTTGAACTCCGCTGCCAGGTATTCGATCAGCCGCAGGTCAAAGTCCTCACCGCCCAGGAACGTGTCCCCGTTGGTCGACAGCACCTCAAACTGGTGCTCGCCATCCACCTCGGCAATCTCGATGATGGAGATATCGAATGTACCCCCACCCAGGTCGTACACCGCGATCGTGCGGTCGCCCTTCGCTTTGTCCATACCATAGGCCAGCGCAGCTGCCGTCGGCTCGTTGATGATGCGCTTCACCTCAAGGCCGGCAATACGACCGGCGTCCTTGGTGGCCTGACGCTGGGAGTCGTTAAAGTAGGCGGGCACCGTAATAACCGCTTCGGTCACCGTCTCGCCCAGATACTCTTCCGCGGTGCGCTTCATTTTGCGCAGCACCTCAGCGGATACCTGGGGCGGCGCCATTTTCTCGTCCTTGGCCTGCACCCAGGCATCGCCGTTATCGGCCTCGACGATTTTGTAAGGCACCATCTTGATGTCCTTCTGCACAACGTCGTCCTTGAACTTGCGTCCAATCAGGCGCTTCACCGCGTACAGCGTGTTGTTCGGGTTGGTGACGGACTGGCGCTTTGCGCTCTGCCCCACCAGAATTTCACCATCCTGGGTATAAGCCACAATCGACGGCGTGGTGCGATCGCCCTCGGAGTTCTCGATAACGCGCGCCTTGCCCCCTTCGAGCACCGCGACGCAGGAGTTGGTGGTACCCAGGTCGATACCGATAATCTTGCCCATGTGTTCATCTCCTCATTTGCGCCGGCTCAGCCGGCTGCAGTATTCACTTGTTGTCTATATTGGCGCTGGGGCGGCAATTTCAAGGGGCCAAAACGGTTTTTACTCACCGGTTGGCGCTTTGCTGACCATGACCATCGCCGGGCGCACCAGGCGCGCATTCAACGTGTAGCCCTTCTGCATGACAGCGATGACCGTATTCGGCTCCACGTCCGCGTTTTCAACCAGGCTCATGGCCTGGTGCAGCTGCGGGTCAAACGGCTGCCCTTCGGGGTCGATCGGCTCGATGTGAAACTTGCGCAGGGCATCAACGAAGCTCTTCAGGGTCAGCTCCAGACCATCGATAATGGGCTTCACCGACTCGTCGTGGCCCGCCGTTACAGCCAGTGCCCGCTCCATGTTGTCGACCACGGGCAGGAGCTCCTTGCAAAACGATTCCAGAGCGAACTTGCGCGCCTTTTCCACGTCCTGTTCAGCGCGGCGCTTGATGTTCTGGGCATCCGCCTGGGCCCGCAGGGCGGCATCCCGGGCGGCATTGAGGTCATTCTCCAGGGCAGCCATCAGTGCCTCCGGAGTCGGCTCCTCACTGCCGCCGTCGGCTCCCTCAGGCTGCGTGGATGCAGCTGTGTCCGCGTAGGCTGCCGCTTCTGCAGCCTGCCTCTGGTTACCGCCCTCACCGGGCTCGGATTCGGGTATGTTTTGCTCGTTCTCAGCCACGTCTGGACTCCATCACTGGCACTTGTGAATGACACAGGCACGGCGCTGCTACACCGTCCCGCTGTGGTTTGGGAAGATGTTGGGACGACCGGGGTGAATTTCAAGGCCGCCGGACCCTGGCGGCCCTGCTCAGTTGGACAGTGCGGAGCTCAACATGCGCGCGGTGATGTCCACGACCGGTATCACCCTCTCATAGGGCATCCGCGTAGGCCCGATCACCCCTAGCACACCCAGCGTGCGCGCACCGTCCGTGTACGGGGCTGTAATCACGCTGTAGTCGCCAAATACCTCAAAGCCCGCCTCATTGCCGATAAAGATCTGCACTCCGTTGGCGCGGGTGCAGCGCTCCAGCAAATGCAGGAGATCCTTCTTGCGTTCAAAGGCGTCGAACAGCTCGCGCAGGCGCCCGACATCTTCCGGGCTGACGTGGCCCAGCAAACGCGACTCGCCGGCCATCAGGTATTCTTCCTCCGGGGCCTCCTGGTCCAGCGCCTTGCTGGCCAGATCCAGGGCCGCCTGCAGGTAGCTGTCGATACGGCTGCGGGCCTCCTCCATCTCGGCCAGAATGCGGCCCTGCACTTCATGCAGGGGCCGACCGGCAAAACGCTGGTTGACCAGCGCGGCGGCATCCCGCAACTCGGCTTCGGTAAAGGCTCTTTGGGTGTGGATGATACGGTTCTGCACCTCGCGTTCATTGACCACCAGAATCACCAGCACCCGGTCCCCGGACAGCGGCAGGAACTCAACCTGACGCAGCTGATGGGTCTCAGGGCGGGGGACGGTGACCAGACCAGCCTGGGCGGTGATGGCAGACAACAGTGACGATGCGGACTGCACCAGCTCTGTCGTGGATTTGTCCGGATGCAGCTGTTCGCGCAAGGCGCTCACTGCGCGCTCGTCCAGGGGCTGCACCTGCAGCAGGCGATCCACAAACAATCGGTACCCCTGGGCGGTGGGCACACGTCCCGCCGAGGTATGTGGCGAGTGCAGCAAGCCGCGCTCCTCAAGGTCAGACATCACATTGCGCACCGTGGCCGCACTCACCGACAAGCCCGCCTCTTCCAGCAGGCTGCGCGACCCGACCGGCTGCCCGTCGCGAATATGACGTTCAACCAGCGCCTTGAGAATGGTCCGTGCCCGTTCCGATAAATCCGCTGAGCTCATACTCCACCCTGTGTGACTGCTCCCCCGGTTGTATCACAGCCCCCACGGAATACAAAGCGATGAGCGCTGCGGATGTTTATGCCGCGGGGGATCTGCGGTATAACAGGCCAAACACCCAAGCGGTTCACCATGCTCACCCATATTCACATCAGCGACTACACCATCGTCGACACGCTCGACATGGAATTTCATGACGGCATGACCGTCATCACCGGGGAAACCGGCGCCGGCAAGTCCATCATGCTGGACGCACTGGGCTTGTGCCTGGGCGACCGTGCGGACCCCAAGGCGGTGCGCAGTGGCAGCGAGCGCGCCGAGGTCACCGCCACCTTCGATATCGTCGACAACGCGGCGGCCACGGCCTGGCTGCGGGCTCGCGACCTGGATCACGGTAGTGAATGCCTGCTGCGCCGGGTGGTGACTGCCGAGGGGCGCTCACGCGCCTACATCAATGGCAGCGCATCCACGCTGCAGGACTGCGCCGAGCTCGGCGAATTGTTAATCGATATCCACAGCCAGCACGCACACCAGTCGCTGCTGCGCAAACCCGTGCAGAGGGCCATGCTCGACGCCTTCGCCGGCCAACAGGCGCTGGCGCGCCGCATCGAGCAGGCCGCCTCGGACTGGCTGCGAGGCCAGCGCGAGCTGGCCATGCTCACCGGCAATCGGGATGAGGCCACCGCGCGGGCACAGCTGCTCGCCTACCAGGTGGATGAACTGGAGCAACTGGGCCTGCGCGTGGGGGAGCTGGAGGAACTGGAGCGTGACCAGAGCCTCCTGGCCAATGCCGAAGATATCCTCCAGGGCGCGCACCAGGCACTGGAAATCTGCGAGGAGCAGTCTGGTATCGCCCGCCACGCCCTGCAGCTGATGCGCGCTGCCAGCGGCAACAAGACTGCGGATAACGCGCGCAGCCTGCTGGATTCCGCAGCGATACAGCTGGAGGAGGCACACCGTGAAATACAGCGCTACATCGACTCCATCGAAATAGACCCGGAGCGGCTGGCTGAGGTTGAGAAACGTCTGGAGCAGCTGCACGATGTGGCGCGCAAGCACCGCATCAAGCCGCCGCAGTTGCTTGAGCTGCAGGCGGGTCTGCAGGAAGAGCTCGCCGGTCTTGCGCAGGGCGGCCAGCGCATAGAAGAACTGCAACTGGAGCTGGATGCCCTGGCGGAAAGCTACCGCAAGGATGCGAAACGGCTCAGCAAAGAGCGCGCCAGGGCGGCCGGGAGCCTGGTCTCCCGGGCCACTGAGGTGCTGCACACGCTGGCCATGGCGGATTGCCGCTTTGAAATCGCCCTGAGCGCACGCGAAACTCACGCACCCCACCCGCACGGCGCAGAAGACATCGAGTTCCTGATCAGCACCAATCCGGGCTCAGCGCCACAGCCCCTGGGTAAAATCGCTTCCGGCGGCGAACTATCGCGCATCAGCCTTGCAATCCAGGTGGTAACCGCCAAGGGCGGCACCCTGCCCAGCATGGTGTTTGACGAAGTGGACGTCGGCATCGGCGGCGCCGTGGCCGAGGTGGTGGGCCGCCTGCTGCGCGGCCTGGCGGCCGAGGCGCAGGTTCTCTGCGTCACTCACCTGCCCCAGGTGGCCTCGCAGGGGCACCGACACCTGCTGGTCAGCAAGACGTCGGATAAAACCGCCGCGTGGACGCGCATGACGGCACTGGAGGACGACCAGCGTGCGCAGGAAATCGCCCGCATGCTGGGGGGCGTAAAGCTCACCGAGCAGTCTCTGGCCCACGCACGGGAGATGCTGCGTGACGCAGAAGGTGCCTGAGGCTGGCAGCGGGCGCGGCTTGTGGTGTATGGTAATCGGTCACCGACAGCTTCCTGCCGCCACAAAAAGACACCTATTTTGAGCAACCCACCACCCCGCAAGAGTCTCCGGGAGCGCAAGAAGCAGGCCCAGCGCTCGCGCATCATTGAAGAAGCGCTGATGCTGATCGGCCAGAGCGGCATCGCGGACATGACCATTGACGCCATTTGCGAGCGTGCCGGCATTTCCCGTAAAACCTTCTACAACTATTACGGCACGCGCCACGACCTGCTCTTTGATATCTGCGTCAGCCGCACGCTGGAACTGGTCAGGGGCTCGGTGGACGAGGCCCTGGAGCGTTTCAATCATCTGGACGAGCGCATCACGCACGTGCTGGGCGCGCAAAAGCAGCAGCTTTGTCAGGCCTCTGACCTCGAACATGAACTGGCACGCTACTCCATCGCCAGTATTGGTAATAGCCTGGCGAGCGGCGCGACATTGCTGTCGGTGATGAACGAGAATTTCCTGCGCCTCTACAGCGCCAGCACGGGCGACCTCAAGGACAGCCTGTCAGCGGAATTCTGCGCGGAAATGACCGTGGGCATGATAGATACGGTGATTCTCAACCACCTGCACAACCCCGATTATGATGCGGGGAAGCGTTATGACGAGCTCATAGACTTTCTCTGCCACAGTCTCGTACGGGAGCGCGCGCGCCTGAGAGTCAGCAGCGCTGCCCAGGGGTAGGTGCAGAAGGGCCGGAGCGCTCCGCGCCCCAGCCCTTCGCTCTGGCCTAGCCGTGCAAGCCGTGACTGATCGGGCATTCGCCACGCGCCAGCTTGCGCGCGCGCTCCACCAGGGTAGCTTCCATCGTCTCGCGGCCAATCATGATCACAAAGTCCTGCTTGCGCAGACCATCGAGCGCAAACTCCGCGAGCTCATCCAGGTCCTGCACCGGCAGGTCGACGCCGATCTCCTTCATACCCTGCATGAATTCGTCGAAGGTCATCTCACCGCCTTCGGGCACCGGCTTCTCACGCGCCAGCTCCGCCGGGCGATTGCGCCGGGTGGTCCAGATACCCGTAGGCAGGATACCGCCCGAAGGGTAGAAGATGCAGGCGCGCAGCCTGGTCTCCTGACCCACCAGTTGGGCATTCAGGCACTCCGTCATGATGGACACCCCCGCCTTGCTGGAGGCGTAGACCGATTGATCCGCCAAAGGCGAAATGCCGCCATCACCTGAAGAAGTGTTCATGACGACGCCTTCTTCGCCCGACGCCAGCATGCGCGGTACAAAGGCCTGCACACCGTGTGCGATACCACGCAGGTTCACACCCAGAACCCACTGCCAGTCGTTCGGCGTGGTGTCCCAGACATTGGTATTGGTCACGCTCACACCGGCGTTGTTGCACAGCACGTGGCAGTGACCGAACTCATCAAACACCGCATCTGCCAGCGCGTTGACGGATTCAGGCTTGGACACATCAGTGACAATGGCGCGCACCGTGCCACCATTGGCCGCCAGTTCATCGCGGGTAGCCTCCAGCGCACCGCGCTCCACATCTGAAAGCACGACTTTCGCGCCGGCGGCCAAAAACGCGCGACCCAGCGCCTTGCCGATACCGCTCGCTCCACCGGTAATGACCACAACCTTGTTATTGAAATCCTGCATAGTGGGGAAATCCTCTGTGATAAAACGTCAAAGGCCGCGGGCAAGCGCCGGCGGCCAGGTGTGCCCCGGGGGCGTTATCAGCCCTTCAGCGGGCCACCATTAACGCCGCGCCAGCGCGAATTGCCGATGGTGTTGGCCCAGGGCTCAAAGGCATCGGCATCCAGCGGATCGCCCAGGTCCACACTGCGGCCCAGGAACTCGGGCGTCCACAGGAAGGTTTCAGGCTTGGATACGGGTGGCAGACGCTCGGTGAGTGGATCCCAGGGGCTGTCGCGCAGAATCAGCTCACCTTCAACCTTGAGCTTCTGCGCTGTGCCGTAGTTGGACACGACGTTGACCACATGCGGCGGAAAATCGAAACCGGTCTTGACGTAGGATGCTGCGCGAGAATACTTCACCCAGAACTCGTGCTCGTCAAACTTGGGGCCGTTGTCCAGCGTATCGGTCACCTTGCCGTAAAACTCCAGGAACGTGTAGTTCTGGTGCGTCACACGGGCACCGACGTCCTCGCCGAGACGGTAGTACTTGATCTCCGCCGGGTATTTGGGCTGGCCAAACTTTTCCTGGCTGATGAAGATTTCCGCTTCCTTGTCGATGGCGTAGCCGAGTGCAAACTGGCCTTCCTGGCCTTTGTAGTTGCACAGCACCGTCGTCAGCAGGCCCTGCTCTGGCTCACCGTTTACCGGCACGTTGTATACGGTCAAGGTCACTTCCGGGCGGCTGCCGGGCTCAAAACCGGGGGGCAGTACCGCCGCCAGCTTGGCCGGATCCGTCAAGTAGCGGATTTTCAACATCGGCCAGTTGTAGTGATCGCCGGGCGTTGTGGCTAGTTTTTCATTCATACGCTTTATCCTCTGTTATGGGTGCTCTCTGTAACCTTGCTTTCCCGAGCCCGAAGGGGCTCAGGCATAGAACTGCTGGAACCACTTGCGGTACTTGGCAATGGGACCATCGCCGTCGCACAGCGCCGGATCATCCAGGTAGACCTTGTGCTCCCAGATCGGGATATCCTGCTCTACCTGGCGCACGATCTCGTGCACAGTACCGGTGGCCATCATGGCGTTGTCTTCCGACTGCTTGCGCGGTACCGAGAAATTGAAACGCAGGTGGACATTCTGATCATCAATCGGCGTCACTGTGCCCATCATCACCACATCAAACATGCGAGAAAAACGCTGGAAGGTGAAGCCGGGGCCGACGCCCTCGGAGCGCAGGTGGATCGCATCATGGTTTTCCCCGCTGAGATCCACGTTGCCCTGCTCGTCAATCGCGTGCGCACGCGAGTCGAACTCGGTCACGCGACGCGGGCCATCCATCTCAACGGTACCCTGGGGCATTGCCGGGCTACCGTGGACGGTAATGAAGTGCGCGAGGTCTGCTGCGTTCTCGCCGGTTTCCTGAATGATCGTATTGATCTTCCAATCATAGGTATCGAGGGCTGTCCACTCACCGGAGGCAAGCTCCGGGATCTCGTCAATATCGAACATCGGCGCCGCGCCTTCAGGGTGGTACCAGGCCCAGATCATCTGGTTACGTTCAATGACCGGGTAGCTGGGCACACACTGCTTGCCCTCGACTTTCGGCGGGATGCGCTTGGCATAGGGGACAGACGTGCAGTAACCCTCGTTGTTGAACTCCCAGGCGTGGAACGGACAGCTGATGGATTCACCGTTGACGATGCCGCCGTAGCCCAAATGCGCACCCAGGTGCGGGCAGTGTGCACTCAGCAGTGAGGCTGCGCCGGACTCGGTGCGGAACAGCACCAGTTCACGGCCAAAATACTCCACCGGGCGGACATCACCGGGCTTCAGGCCATCGCTGTAATCAATAGCATACCAGCCAAACGGAATGGGCTTTTCGTAACGTTTGCTCATCGTCATTTCCTCTCTTATTTACGGATATTGGTGCGTACGCGCAGCTCGCGAAACACCACCGCGTTGTGGTCAGAATTGTCTTTCTCCGGCTCCCCATCCAGCTCCAGATCCGGAAACTGCTTGAACAGTTCGACCATGGTCAGGTACAGCTGACGCTTGGCCATGGCGGCGCCGATGCAGTAGCGCGGCCCGTAGCCGAACAACACATCGGGGTTGAACTCGCGCTTGACGTCGAAGCGCTCCGGATCGGTGTAATACTCGGGGTCGTGATCCTTGAGATGCGGCATCATCAACACCATCTGCCCCTTGGTCACCTTCTGGCCGAGGATTTCCATGTCCGCCGGCGCGTAGCGGGCAAAGCCCATCTTCGACGAGATGGACCAGCGCATCACTTCGCTGAAGGCGTTAGAGAACGTATCCGGAGATTCCAGCGCGGCCGGAATCTGGTCGCGGTGCTTGAGCAGGGAGTAGAGCGTCCACTGCTGGGCGACCAGCGTGGTATCCGCACCGGCACCAATCAGCGCGAGGATCAGGGTGATGATGTCCCACTCACCGAAATTCTCGTTTTCCGCTTCGATCTTCAACAGCACGCTGAGGAAGTCGTCATCGCCGGGGTTGGCGCGACGCTCGGCAATCACTCGCTGCAGGATCTCGATGGCGCGATTGCTGTCCTGGCGGGCCGCTTCGCGACGTTCGTCGCTGAGCGTGGGGTTCCATGCCTCGGTGAAAGTAAGCACGACCTGCTTGATTTCGGGCCAGTATTTCTCCGGCAAGCCCACCATGCGGCTGATGGAAATGAACGGGATGTGGTTGGCCACTTTCTCGATGTAGTCAAAGCTCTCCAGATCAGCGAGCTCGCCGATCAGCCGCTCTACATCGGGTTTGATGCGGCGCTGGATCTCGTCGACCACGTTGCGGGAAAAGGCAGGTGACACCACGCGACGCACGAGGCGGTGGTGGTCGTGGTCGGCGAGCAGGCTGTGGCCAATCATCGCTCGCTCGTAGTTGCTCCACTGGTCCTCCGGCGGACGCGGCGGTGCAAACTCCCAGTCATAGAAGTCGGAGGACAGGTATTCGTTGCGCCAGCACTCCATGATGTCGGGCATGCGGGTCATGATCCACGCCTGCCAGGGCGCGTACCACACGAGGCGACCACGCCGTGCCAACGCCAGATACTGCTCCGGTGCATTTTCCAGATATTCCGGCGATGCCGGATTGTACAGGGCCTCTATGGGTTCCTGGGTTTCGCTGACGGCCTGCATACTTGCCTCCTCTGCCAATAGGCTGACGCAAGAATATACGTTCGCATAAAACTACACACAAGTGTATTTTTATTAATTCAACGTCACGCCGTGGAAAAGTCAGGCAAAAAGCGCGACAAAAGCCGCGCAGGGAGGTGGTTAGCGGCGTTTCTTTCGCACGTAGAGCACCAGGGAGTGATCAACGAGCTCGAAACCGTGTTCGGCGGCGATGTCCTGCTGGCGGCGTTCTATCACAGGGTCGGTGAATTCGATCACATCGCCGGTGGTCATGCAGACCATGTGGTCATGGTGCTCACCGGTATCCAGTTCAAACACCGAGTGGCCGGTTTCAAAATTGTGACGATTCACCAGCCCCGCGCTCTCGAACTGGGTCAGCACGCGGTACACGGTAGCCAGCCCCACGTCTTCACCGGCGTCACGCAGCTTCTGGTAGACATCCTCGGCGCTGAGGTGCTCACTGGTTGCGCTGGTCGATTCCAGAATCTGCAGAATCTTGACGCGCGGCAGCGTGACCTTGAGGCCCACATTGCGCAATTCCTGATTGTCGGTCGGCATGGGATCGGGGGTTCTCTGTACAGGCCTGGACGGGTATGATGCCACCCCATCATGACAAGTGGAAGTTAAAGCCCATGCGCAGTATTTTCCTGGCACTGGCACTGGCCTCGCTCACCGCGTGCGGCAACTTCGGGTTCCCCGGGGTCTACCGTATCGACATTGAGCAGGGCAACATTGTCACCCAGGACATGATTGACCAACTGCAACCCGGCATGAGCCAGCGCCAGGTGCGCTTCATCCTCGGCACTCCGCTTGTGGAAGACAGCTTCAACGCCGACCGCTGGGACTATCCCTACCTGTTGCGAAACGGCAACGATGTTATCCGGGAAGCCTCGGTCAGCGTGCACTTCGACGGCGATGCGCTCACGGGTGTGAGCGGGGACTATCTGCCTGCCTGGGCGGCGTCAACGCCAGCCTCCGAGAGCGAGCCCCCCCAATAACGACTTCTCAGCCGTCGCTTTCCTGGCGACGCTCCTTCACACGGGCTGCTCGCGCCTTGCGTACTTCTTTCGGGTCGGCCTTGAGTGGCCGGTAGATTTCAACCCGGTCGCCGGCTTGCAGCACCTGGTCAGGCGCTACCAGCTTGCCGAAAATACCCAGTCGCGAATCCTCGAGGTTGAGGCCTTCAAAACGCTGCGTCACCCCGGAACGCCGGGCAGCCTCCAGCGCCGTGGTCCCCGCTGCCACATTGACCGGGATAATGGCCTGTCGGTCCGGTAGCGCATAGGCCACCTCGACCTGAATCATATCTGTCTCGCTCATCGCTCCCTAACCGTAAAGCTGCCGCGCGCGGCGACCAATGGCGTCAACCAGGCTGTTGGTCACGCTGTCGAACAGGCGACTGACTGCCGCACCCACCAACAAACTGCTGGTACTGAACTCGAGGTCCAGTGTCACCTTGCAGGCACTGGTGCCAAGGCCGCGAAACTCCCAGTTACCCTGAAAGTAGTCGAAAGGGCCGTCCAGCAATTCCAGGGTGATCGATTGCGGGGCCTGCAGGTGGTTACGCGTGCTGAAGCTCTGTTTGATGCCGCCTCGTGACAGATCCAGACGCGCTTCAACGATATCAGCCTCACGACGCAGCACCCGGGAGCCAACGCAGCCTTCCATGAACTCCGGGTAGGCCTCGATGTCATTCACCAGATCAAACAGCTGCCGATCTTCATAAGGCAGCAGGGCGTGGCGGTAGATTCGGGTCATCGCGATCTCTGTCGGGGGTGGCGACCGGCGCCACCTCGGGTTTACTCCGTTACCAGGGCAGCTGCCATGACCAGCACAATGCCCAGCGGCGCAATATACCTTAACAGGAAGTACCACAGCGAAAAAAACTGTGCGCTTTCGCGGTACAGCTGTGCCCGCAGCAGGGGGCGCCCCAGCCGCCAACCCACCAGCAGGGCGGTGCCCAGAGCCACCAGCGGCAGCAACACACCACCGGCGAGCCGGTCCATGAGTCGGAACAGGTCCGGCGCCGTACCGCGGCTGTCCGGGGCCAGCGTCGCTGCCGCTGCATACGCCAGCACCCAGACAACGGCCCCGACAATTACCACCGCGGTGACCCGGCGCAGGCCGAAGCGCTGTTTGATGGCCCCGGTTACCGGCTCCAGTATGGCGATGGACGACCCCAGGGCCACCAGCGCAACCAGGGCAAAGAACAGCGCACCAAACACCTCGCCATTCAGCATGTTGCCGAAGGCATAGGGCATGCTGATGAACATCAGGCCAGGGCCCATCGAGGGAAGCAGGTGGCTGGCGAACACCAGCGGAAATATCGCCAGGCCCATGGCAATGGCCACCAGCGTATCGAACAGCGCCACGGCGAGCACCGAGCGACCGATGGGCGCGCGAACGGGCGCGTAACTGCCGTAACTGATCCCCGTTCCCACGCCTACACCCAGGGTGAAGAAGGCCTGGCCCAGCGCCATCAGAACCGCTTCGCGGTTGAAATCCAACCACTGTACCGAGAACAGGAATTTGCCCGCGGCGGACGCATTGCCGTTTGCCAGACTGTATTGCACCAGCAGAACCAGCCCTGCGAGCAATGTAGGCACCACCAGCCAGGCGAACAGGCCAATGCCGCGGCGCACACCCGCGCCGACCACGACCACCGCGCTGGCCAGGAACAGCGTCTGGCCCAGCAGCATGCGATCACCATCCTCCACCAGCGCCTCGAAATACTGCCCGGTATTGAACATGCTCGCGGCATTGAAACTCCCGGCATACATCGCGCCGGCATAAACCAGCGCCCACCCCGCGACGACGGCGTACAGGGCAAGCAGCAGAACACCGGTTACGCAGGCCAGCCAGGGTAGTGCCAGCCAGGCGGGCCGCAGCCGGGAGCGCTCAACGGCGCGATTGACCGACTCCACCACGCTGCCCATACCCTGCCGCCCCAGCACAAGCTCGGCGATGAGCAAAGGTACGCCCAGCAGCAGGAGAAAAATGACATACGCGACCACGAACGGGCCACCGCCATACTCCCCGCTCAGGTAGGAGAATCGCCAGACACTGCCCATGCCGACGGTGGCGCAGGCCAGTGACAGCACAAACGTCATCCGTGAGCGCCATTCCCCCAGCGGATTTCCCGCAGTCGAATTCACCGGGAAAACTTCCTTCTAATCATGGGCTTAGACTGCCCCACAGGGCGGTCGATGAAAAGAGCCAAATTCACGTTCCAGTGTGCAGGCTTGTCCGTATAATGCGCGCCATGGGTAACAAGAAGCCAGCAAAAAACGACAATGTGATCGCACGCAACAAGCGTGCGACCTTCGACTATCACCTGCTCGACAGCTACGAGGCGGGCGTTGAGCTGCAGGGCTGGGAGGTCAAAAGCCTGCGCATGGGCAAATGCCAGCTCACCGACTCCTATGTGCTGATGAAGGATGGCGAGGCCTGGCTGCTGGGCACCCAGATCACGCCGCTGGATACCGTATCGACACATTATGTCAGCGACCCCACGCGTACGCGCCGGCTGCTGCTACACCGCAAGGAGCTGGCGAAGATCCTTGCCGCCACCAGCCAGAAAGGCCTCACCTGCGTGTGCACCCAGCTTTACTGGAAAGGGCACCTGGTGAAAGCCCGTATTGCGCTGGCGGAGGGCAAGAAGGGCCACGACAAACGCGATACGGAAAAAGAGCGCGACTGGAACCGCCAAAAGCAGCGCATCATCCGCGACAACGTCAAGCAGTAACTCCCCTCACACCGGTCGGAAAGCATTGTCCAGCCTCGTCGAGGCTGGCAACATGACCGAGTCCTTTTAATGCACTCGGGTCGCCTGGCATGTCGAAAGACCGTATCAATGAACTGCGCGCGCGCATGCAACAATCCATCGTCGGCCAGGAGGCGGTCATTGAGCGGCTGCTGATCGGTCTGCTGGCCAATGGCAACCTGCTGGTCGAGGGCCTGCCCGGCCTGGCGAAAACCCGTGCCATCAAGGCGCTGGCAGAACATCTGGAGGCGGACTTCAGCCGCATTCAGTTCACCCCCGACCTGCTGCCTTCTGACGTCACCGGCACCGAGGTGTATTACCAGGACGGCAGCCGGGGCGATTTCCGCTTCGAACCCGGCCCTATCTTCGCCAATATCGTGCTCGGTGACGAGATCAACCGCGCACCCGCCAAAGTCCAGGCCGCCATGCTTGAGGCCATGGAAGAGCGCCAAGTCACGGTCGCCGGCAAGACGCACCGCATGCCGCCACTGTTCATGGTGATGGCAACCCAGAACCCGGTTGAACAGGAAGGCACCTATCCTCTGCCCGAAGCACAGATGGACCGCTTCCTGATGCATGTGAACATTGTTTATCCGCCCGTCGAAGATGAAATGCGCATTGTGGATCTGGTGCGTTCAGAGGAGCAGCAGGCGCAGGCGCACCCGGATAACGCCGGGGAAAGGCCCGCAAAACCTGCGCGCATACCGCAGCAGGCGGTGTTTGATGCGCGGCGCGAAATCGCCAGTGTGCATGTGTCGGAACCCATGAAACGCTACATGGCCGACCTCGTTTACGCCACGCGCACGCCGGAAAAGTACTCGGCGGACGTCGCCCGCTGGATTGAGGTCGGGGCCAGTCCGCGAGCATCCATCGCGCTGGACAAGTGCGGTCGCACCCACGCCTGGCTGCACGGGCGGGACTATGTGGACCCCGAGGACGTGCGCGCCATCGTACACGATTGCCTGCGTCACCGCCTGATGCTCTCCTACGAAGCCCACGGTGAAGGCATGAACGCCGACAAGGTCATCGACGCACTGTTGGCTGAGGTGGCACTGCCCTAGCGGCGCCTGGCCATGCACGACGACCCCCGTATCCACGTCTCACTCGAACATCTGCGCAACCTGCAGGGCGCAGCCGAACAGCTCAGCTTTCTGCCACGCCAGCCTGCACGCAGTGTACTCAACGGCCAACATGCCTCGCGCCTGCGCGGCCGGGGACTCAACTTTGAGGAAATGCGCGACTACCTGCCCGGCGACGACGTTCGCTCGATCGACTGGAAAGCCACCGCGCGCACCGGCAGCCCGCATGTGCGGGTCTACACAGAGGAGCGCGACCGACCGGCGCTGCTGGTCGTGGACCAACGCATGTCGATGTTTTTCGGCTCCACCCTGAACATGAAGTCGGTCACTGCGGCAGAAGCCGCAGCCATCGCCGCCTTTGGCGTGCTCGGGGCGGGGGATCGCATCGGCGGCATTGTGTTCGACGACAGCACCCAGAGCGAATTCGCGCCGCGCCGCAGCCGGCGCACCCTGTTCGCGCTGCTGCAGTCCATGGCCGACTTCAACGGCGCGCTACACGCGGCAAAGCGGATCAACGAGGGTGCCGACCGCCTGAACGACGTGCTGCGTCCGGTGGCTCGCCTGGCACGCCACGATCACCTGGTCATCATCCTCAGCGACTTTGCCGGAGCCAATGAAATCACGCGCAAACGCCTGTCCACCATCGCCGCGCACAACGATGTGCTGTTAATGCTGGTCCACGACCCGCTGGCAGAGCAGGGCCTGACCCGCGGCGAACCCACGGTGCTCGGCGACGGCCACCTGCAGGCGGAAATCGATCTCAGCCACAGCAGCACGCTGGAAGCCGTGGGTGGCTTCACCCGCCAGCGACTGCAGACCATCAGGAACTGGCAACGCGAGATCAACCTGTCCGTGTTGCCCCTCAACGCGGCGCAGGACACCCTGCCGCAGATCCGCCAGCTGCTGGGCCAGGCGCGCCCCGGACGCCCCCGCGCATGAGCCGCTACGAGGGGCTTTCGCTCTCGCAACTGATCGACCTGCTGCACCCCATGGTGACGCCGGAACCGGTGCCGATGGCACCCGCCACCACCGGCTGGTGGGTGCTGGGGGGCTGGCTCCTGGCGCTGATGCTGATCGCGCTCGGGCACCGTGTCGCCACCTACCGGCGCAACCGCTATCGACGGGAGGCGCTGCGCGCGCTGGATGCACTGGCAGAGCAGGATCCTGCACCCAGTCAGGCTGCAGCCGTGCTGCTGAAGCGTACAGCGCTGGGAGCCTACCCGCGCAGGGACGTTGCCGCCCTGCAGGGCGACGCCTGGGCCGCGTTCCTGTGCACCAGCAGCGGCAACGACCCCGTGGTCACGGCCGCGGCGCCCTCTCTGGCCCGCGCAGCCTATCTCGCGCCCGTGAACGACCCACAGTTACTGGCCGCGGCCCGGCGCTGGGTACAGGTGCACCGTGCTTGAGTTTGCCTTTGCCTGGGCCATTCTCGCCCTACCCCTGCCGCTGCTGCTGTGGTGGGGGTTACCGCCGCACCGGGAGCGCGCCAGCGCCCTGCGCGTACCCTTTTTTGCCGAGATCGTGGCCGCGTCCGGCGTAGAACCGGGCACTGGCGCCGTGGTGCGTCGCCGGCGCCGCACACAGGCCGCTCTCCTCTGGCTCATCTGGGCATTGCTGGTTGTCGCGCTGATGCGGCCTAACTGGGTCGGTGAACCGATTGTACGCACCGAGGTCGCACGCGACATCATGCTTGCCATTGACCTCTCCGGCTCCATGGATTACCGGGATTTCCCCGGGCGCGACGGCCAGCCCATATCCCGTCACCAGGCCGTACAGCAGGTGGTCAAGGCATTTGTCGCCGAGCGCGAGTCCGACCGTGTGGGGCTGATCGTATTTGGCGACAAAGCCTATATACAGCTGCCCTTCACCCGGGATCTCGCCACCGCAAGCACCCTGGTCGACCTGACGGCCGTCGCCATGGCCGGGCCACAAACGGCGCTGGGGGATGCCATTGGCCTGTCAATTCACGCCTTTGAATCGAGCAGCATCAAGGAACGCATTCTGATTCTGCTCACCGATGGCAACGACACCGCCAGCCGCATGACGCCGATTAACGCGGCGGCCATCGCAGCACGCAACGGCGTGGAAATTTACACCATCGGCATCGGCGACCCGCAAGCTACGGGAGAAGACCGGGTCGACTTCAGCCTGCTGGCCGATATTGCCGGGCGCACCGGCGGCGAGTTTTTCAATGCCGAGGATGAAGCTGCGCTGGCCGCAATCTACCAGCGTATCGATGAGGCGACCGCCGCCGAGGTGAATACCGAATCCTGGCGGCCACGGCATTCGCTGGTGGCATGGCCTGCGGGGGCTGCGCTGCTGATCGGGCTCGCGACGTTGGCGGGCATGCGGTTCGGCCGGCAGAGGAGCGGCGCATGATCGAACAGCTGCATTTTCTGCGCCCGCTATGGCTGCTTGCGCTGCCCGCGGTGCTCGGCATCTGGTGGTTGCTGCGCTCGCAGCGCAGCCCCGAGAGTTCCCTGGGCAACCTGGTTGCGCCGCACTTGCGCCGCGCGCTGACCATCCAGCACGACAGACGCACGGGCTTCAGCGCGCTGGACAGCTTCGCGATCGCCCTGCTGACCCTGACCCTGGCCGCGGCCGGCCCCGCCTGGCGCCAGCAGGTAGCTCCGTGGTTTGAGGAAACGGCACCGCTGGTCATCGCAATGGAGGTCACCGACTCCATGCGCAGTAACGACCTCGCACCGACCCGCCTGGATCGGGCACGTTTCAAGGCACTGGATCTGGTCGCCGCCCGCACCGGGGCGCGCACCGCGCTGATTGCCTACGCAGGTTCTGCACACATTGTGGTCCCCCCCACCACCGACAGCGCGGTTCTCGCCGGCTTCCTCGAGAGCCTGGACCCGGCCATCATGCCGCGCAGCGGTGGTAACAGTGCTGCCGCACTGCCGCTGGCACTGGACCTGCTCGGCGAGAGCGCCAGCATCGGCACGCTGCTGTTCATCACCGACGGTTTCGACAGCGCTGACATCCCCGCGCTCGCCGCGTTCAGTGCCAATGCCTCGGCTCCGGCGGTGGCGGCACTGGTGGTGGGCACCAACGCCGGCGGTGTCGCCCTGTTACCCGATGGCAAACCGGTGGTGGGTCCCGACGGCGGCCCCCTGCAAACGGCGATTGACACCGACCTGCTGCGCCGCGTGGCGAACGAAACCGACGTCACCCTGGTGCGCAGCGAAACAGGCGATGCGGATATACGCAAGCTGCTGCGACTGATTGCTTCCAACCTGCTCGCTGCGGATGACCCGGACGCCGAGTGGCACGACGAGGGCTGGCTGCTGCTATGGCCCGCCCTGCTGCTGGTACTCTACGGTTTCCGCCGGGGCTGGGTGCTGCGATGAGTCGCGGGAACCAGAGGCCACCCTGGCAGCGCGCGCCGCTGCAGCTTGCCGCGGTAACCCTGGCGGCCGTGCTGGCGCTGGTCTGGCTGGCGAGCCGAGAGGCCACCCTGGCCGACCTTTGGCTGACCCGCGACCAACAGGGTCAGCGCGCAATGAACCAGCGCGACTGGCAAACGGCACTGGCTCGCTTCGAGGACCCGGCACAGAAAGGTACCGCGGCCTACTATGCGGGCCAGTACGAGCAATCAGCCGAGCTGTTCGCCCGTATCCCGAACGCCGTGGGCTTCTACAACCGGGGCAACGCCCTGATCAAGGCGCGCGACTATCGCAACGCCATCCGCGCTTTCGAGCTGGCCGTCGCCGCCGAACCGGGCTGGCAGCAGGCCGCGGAAAACCTGGACCTGGCACGACACATCACCGAGTACATCGAGCAGCTGCGCGAAGACAGCGACACCGAAGACGAGTCTGAGCTCAGCGCGGATGATTACGTGTTTGACAACGAGGACGACCGCGGCCGGGAAATGGAAATCACGCGGGAGAGCACCATCGGCCTGGAATCCGCGGAGAAGTGGATGCGCTCGGTGGACACCGACACCGCCGAATTCCTGCGTACACGCTTCGCGCTGGAACAAAGCCGGGAGGAGGCGCCATGAAACGCTGGTTCGCCCTGTGCCTGCTCGCCCTGCTGAGCACACGCAGCCTGGCCCAGGTACAGCCCGTGGTGGAGGTGACAATAACCCCGCAACAGGTCAGGGTCGGCGAGCCTCTGGAACTGCAGGTTACCGTACTCGTACCCACATGGTTTGCGCAGCCCCCTGACTACCCCGACTTCGAGCTGGCCAACGCGATCACACAGCGCCCTCCGGACAGCTCCTTCCCCACCAGTCGTGCAATCAACGGTGAGACCTGGTCTGGAATCGTGCGCAGTTTCCGCATTTATCCGCTGCAGGCCGCCCAGTATCGCATCGACGGAGCTGAACTCGGCGTCAGCTATGCCAACCCGGGCGGCACGCCAACACGCATGCGGGTAGCGCTACCCGAAATTCGCTTCAGCGCGGTGGTGCCGCCTGGCGCCAGGTCACTGACCCCCTATCTGGCTGGCAGCGCGCTGCGCCTCTCTCTGGAAATCGGTGGCGACACCGGCAATTTGCAGCCCGGTGATGCCGTAACGCTGGCGTACCACGCCGAGTTGGAGGGACTGCCCGCGATCTTCCTGCCGCCGCTCGCTCCCGGGCTGCACTTTGAGGGCGCCTCGGTCTACGCCGACCGACCCGTCACGGTGGACGGCCCTCCCGCCGCACGCAGTGAAAAACTCACACTCGTCTTTGAGGCGGGGGGCGAGTACAGCGTGCCGCCGGTGACCCTGAGCTACTGGAATACCGACACCGGCAGAGTGGAACAGGTCACCGCCGACGGTGTGACGCTGCGCGTCAGCGGTGCAGCCACTGCGCGCGAGGGCGAAACCGCTGCGCGTGATCACGCCCTGCAATGGTGGCCACTACTGGTCGCCGCCGCGGCGGCCCTCCTGCTCGCTTGGGCATGCTGGCGCAGCTGGCAGCAGACACTGCGTCCACGCTGGGAAGCCCACCGGCAGCGCCACCTCGACAGCGAAGCGCATGCCTTCAAGGTATTGCAGCAGCGACTGCGGGCCCACGACCGCGCTGCGGCCTACCGCGCCCTGCTGGCCTGGAGCGCGCGACTGACCCCTCCCATGGACAGCCGGGAATTCGCGCAACGCTACGGTGACGAAACGCTCACTCGCGCACTCGACAGCTGGCGTATTGCGCTGTTTGGCCGGGGCGAGGAAGCGCCCGTCGGCAGCGCGCTGGGCAAACAACTGCAGGCGGCAAGGCAGCGCTACCTCAAGGCCCGCCGCAAACCGGCGGCGCATGTCCTGCCGCCTCTGAACCCCTGATCATCCGCCCAACGGTGCAGGCTGCGGTACTTGCAGCTGGCGAGCCAGCGGTGCCAGATCCTGCATGATGCTCGGATACAGCGCCACACCACCAGCCAGCTGCTCACTCCGTTGCTGCCACGCTCTTTGCCCGGGGAAACGTGCCGGCGGCGCCCCCTCAGGTACTTCGCTCGCGGTGACCAGATACTGCAGCGCGTGCAGCTGCTCCCTGAACACGGCGAGCGAGCCAAAGGCTGCGGGGTCGATAATTTGCAGGAACACAGAGTTGGCTTCGCCGTCCCCCGCCGCTTCTGCATCGGCACGGCCATAGTTGCCCAGCGCCATACTCAGTACTTCGGTCGCTGCCGACAGCGCCGACCCCTTGTAACCGTGCTGGGCACCACCGATGGGCATAATGCTGCCCCGGGGCGGACCAGCAAGCGCGGAAGGGTCATCGGTGATGACGCCCTCAGCGTCCTTCAGACAGGGTTCGGGCAACCGCTCGCCCTCACGGGCCGCGCGCGCCACGTAGCCGCCCGCGGTGATCGACATGCTGATATCGAACAGCAGTGGATATTCCTTACCCGGAGCACCCATGGCCAGCGGGTTGGCGGAAAATACCGGCGTCAGGCCGCCAAAAGGACTCACCGTGTGCTCTGCAGGCGTCGAGCAGGTCAGGATCCCCAGATACCCGGCTTCAATCACCCGCGGCAGGTAGGCTGCAAGGCAGGCAATGTGCTGGCTGCGGCGCAACGTGGCTGTGACCACGCCGTACTCCGGAACGCGGGCCAGCGCGGTATCCAGCGCCTGGCTGACGACCCAGGGGCCGGGCAGAAAGGCGGCGTCCCAGTTGAACAGCGCGCCCTTGTCCACCAGTACCACAGGCTCGCCGTTACAGCGGCTTGCGCCCTCCATCAACCACCGCACATTGTGCGCCACGCGCTGCATGCCGTGGGTGGTAAAGCCCATCAGGTCGGCCTCCAGCAGCACCTCGGCCATGACAGCGGCGCGCTCAGCGGGCAGGCCCGCGGCCTCGAAGAGGCGCTGGCTGAAAGCATGAAGATCGGCATGAGCGTAACGTACGGACATGTCAGGCTCCTTTTTTTAGCGGTATGGCAGGTAAAGCGCCCACTGGCGGGAAAGCGGCCCCGAGGGAACTATTGCAGATTTCACAGTCTAACACTGTGCAATTGAGGTACAATTGCGAGTCACACTGGGGGCGATACGGATTCGACGACGGTAACGAACCCTGAGGTGCATGCCGTGATGGTAGCGAATCACGTAAATCCAAAGCTGCAAACTATTAGTTGCCAACGACGACAACTACGGTGCCCAACTGGCTGCGTAAGCAGCCCGTGAAAGCACCAACTAGTGGCTTCGGCCCTAGCGGTCTTTAGTAAGGTGCCAGTACCGCACTACTGACTGTCATATAGAACTGGATCGCTGTGAAGCCCGCCTGAGGTGGAACTGCTAAAACTTATTCAGGCTCGCCAATTACGTCCTGCCCGTTGGGCTGTATGAGGCTAAATTAATTAACGGAAACTAAGCATGTAGAGCCGAAGGCAGAGTACTGGCGGACGCGGGTTCAACTCCCGCCGCCTCCACCAA
>CEOG01035893.1_pt1 | contig 48591 bp, 38 predicted proteins | sample 530301 | NCBI WGS metagenome assembly CEOG01 (sample SAMEA2619903, study PRJEB7988) | marine metagenome | biome: marine biome (ENVO:00000447); feature: surface water layer (ENVO:00002042); material: "saline water (ENVO:00002010), including plankton (ENVO:xxxxxxxx)" | depth 5 m | reverse complement strand
TTTGCCGAAGTGGTGGAATTGGTAGACACGCCATCTTGAGGGGGTGGTGGGCATAGCTCGTGCGGGTTCAAGTCCCGCCTTCGGCACCATATCAAAGGTCACAGTTGTCCACTCAAGTCCGGTAACTGTTGATTTACAAAGGATTTATCCAATCACTGAGCTCAGTGAACCTCGCTTTTCACCGTTGCAACAGATGCAAACCCTGAGTAAACATGCTGATGGTCACTCAGCGTGTCCGCTATGGCGGAACGGAAACCCGTTGCCCACGCCTGGCAGGCTGAAACGGCACAGGCCTGAACCAGTCCACGTACCCTGAACGCAAGGGTCGGGCGTTTCCTCAAAGTGATGCTCTATGACATCAGGAAGTGGATGTGGCGGCGTTTCGGTTGGTTGCCATTTGAAGGCTATCCCAGCAGTTTATCAACCAGGTTAACCCGATATTTAACGCCAATGGGTATCAGGTCGTCGTTAAAGTCATAGAGCGGATTGTGCAGTGCAACCCGGTGATCTGAATCATCATTCCCGACCCAGATATAGCAGCCAGGAACATGTTCCAGGTAGAACGAAAAATCTTCTGAGGCCATGGAGGGCTTGATGTTTCGCATCACCGATTCCTCACCAAGTATCCCACCAATGACCTCAAAGGCAGTATTGGCACATTCAGGGCTGTTGTTGGTGGGCGGATAATTTTGCAGGTAGCTCACACTCGCCTCGGCACCGAATGCACCAACCAAGTCGTTGCACATATTCAGGAACCGCGCCTCAACGCGATCACGTACCTCGTGACTGTGCGTGCGAATTGAGCCTGCCAGAGATACCGACTCCGGGGCAACATGGTGATCTGTTCCTGTCTGGAAAGTGGTAACACCGACAACAACCGGGTCAGCAGGGTGGACGCTTTGGGGACACGATACTTTGGAGCCCGGTAATCAGGTTTGACCCTGCAAGTACAGGGTCCACACATTCCTGCGGCATGCCGCGCTCCTCCGAGATCAAGTATCAACAGTATTGGTGACAGGGTGCTGGCAGTGTGGTTCACTATCCGCATGTGAGCAATTTGACAGGTGTGTAACGAGTGCATGACGAGACAGGGCGCAAACAGCTGACCAGTGGTATAGGCAAACGACGGGCCGCGGCTAAAGTGGACAGGGCCCCCAACTATGAGAAAAGACGCAAGGAGATATCCGAGGCCGCAGCGCGGGTTTTCAACCGGCGTGGGTTTCGCGGTACGACGATCAGTGCGGTAGCTGAAGAACTCAGTATCGACCGTGCATCGCTCTACTATTACATCTCCAGCAAAGAAGAGCTGTTCGATGAGCTGGTGCGTGAGGTGTCCGAGGACAATGTGGCGATGGCCCGCAAGATCCAGTCCAGCAAGCAGCCGCCGCCAGATAAGCTCCGTGAACTCATTCTGGAGCTGATGCGCGCATACGCTCGCAGCTATCCACTTTTGTATATCTATATTCGCGAAAACCTGGCCGATGTGGCGGACAAACGATCCACCTGGGCGCAGTATATGAAGCAGATAAATCGCGATTATGACAATGCGGTCATCTCCATTATTGAGGAGGGGTACCGGGATGGTTCCTTCCAGGATGTCGGTGACGCGAAGATCGTAGCCTACGGTATCATCGGTATGGTGGGCTGGACCAATCGCTGGTTCAAGCCTGACCGGGGCAAGGCTGATGCCGACGAAGTCGCCCGTGTCTACGCTGATATGGTGATTGGCGGCATGAGTTCGCTGTCCGCGACGGGGAAGAGGACGGCTAAACCGGCTGCCAAGAAAGCGCGCAGTCGCAAACCACCATCAGCCAATTCGGCTGCCGCCAAGAAGGCGCCTCGCAGCAAGCGCTAGCCGTCAAATTCACTGGCTGCAGGCCGACTTCGGCCTGTAGCCACCATGCTGGTTAAACATCCTGCTTTTTTACGTCGCTGCGACGTGTCATACCCTGCACCACAAAAATCAACAAAACTGTTGACTAATTTTTCGCAGTTATGCGATGCTTCGCTCACGATAAACCTGCCGGGGGAAAGCCCGGGTGGCGACAGGGAGGAAGTGACGATGATTGAAGGAGTAGAGGCGGTTCGAGGAACCCCATCCTGGCTGGAGGATGCCATTGCCAGAGCCAATATTCCGACGCTTGCATGCCTGCTGGTACAGATAACCGGAGACCGATGCTGGATTGAAGGCAAGTTTGTTCCGTCCAAGCCACGTGGGCTGGACGACAACGATACCGGGGGTCTTGCGCCCGAAGTGCAGGCCGAAGTCCGGCAGGCAGCATTGGAAGGTATCAAAGGATTGTTGGCTGGCAGATCTATGGCCATGCCGGAGCCCTCGGATGAGCTTCTGGTGGAGATGATGAGTGTGTCTCTCGGTGAGGAAATCCCGCTGGAATACGCTCCGATGATCCGTCACGAGCTAAACCCGCTGGGCGTCGAAGCCTCCCAATTGGCCGCCTGTGCCACATCGGCAGAACCCTTTGCAGAGTTGGCAAGCGTATCTGCTCCGGAGGGCTTCCGGGCCCTGATCATTGGTGCCGGCATCTCTGGACTGTGCGCAGCAGTAAACCTGTCCGCGGCTGGCATTCCCTACACCATCGTTGAACGTAACTCGCGTCTGGGCGGCGTCTGGCACGAGAACAACTACCCGGGTGCTGCCTGCGATGTGCCCAGCCATCTCTATTCCTTCTCATTTGCGCCCTACGACTGGTCGCGCTACTTCGCTGCGAGTGAGGAAATCCAGCGTTACCTCGAGCATGTCGCTGACCTGTTCGACATTCGTCGTCATATTCGCTTTGACACCGAGGTGCTCTCGGCCAACTACGATGAAGGCTCCGCCGAGTGGGAAGCGGTTCTGCGCGGTGGCGACGACATCGAAGAGAAGCTGCGGGCGGACGTGGTGATCAGTGCGGTTGGCGCCTTCAACAAGCCGCGTTATCCGGACGTACCCGGGATCGACAGTTTTGCCGGTCCCAGCGTCCATACTGCGCGCTGGCCCAACAGTGGCGTTGAGCTTGCGGGGCGCAGGGTGGTCGTGGTCGGCAACGGAGCCAGCGCCATGCAGGTAGTGCCCGCTATCGCCGACCAAGCGGGCTCGATCACTGTGATTCAGCGCTCCACCCAGTGGGCGGCGCCATTTCCGAAATTTCTGGTAGAGGTGCCCGCGAGCATCCAGCGTTTGATGAACGAAGTGCCTCTGTACCGGCTGTGGTACCGCCTGCGTCTGAGTTGGGCCTTCAACGACAAGCAGTACGCGGCTTTGCAAAAAGATCCCGACTGGGACAACGGCGGTCTCTCTATCAACGCTCTCAACGATGTCCATCGTCGCGGCCTTACCGCCTATATCAAGTCAGAGCTCGGCGATGCCCAGAATCTGTTGCCCCAGGTCTTACCCGACTACCCGCCCTTCGGCAAGCGCATGCTCATGGATAACGGCTGGTTCCGGACCCTCGCGCGGGAGCATGTCCACCTGGTTTCAGGGGCGGTCACCGAGGTGTTGCCGGATCGTGTTCGGACGAGTGATGGTTCCGAGCATGAGGCGGACGTCATTATCTGGGCAACAGGTTTTGACGTGGTCAATTTCCTGGCACCGATGGAGCTTCGCGGCATCGGTGGCCGTAGCCTGCATGACGATTGGGACGGGGACGACGCCAGGGCGTACCTTGGCACGGTAGTGCCGGGCTTTCCGAATTTTTTCTGTCTCTACGGCCCCAATACCCAGTTCGGCCACGGTGGCAGCCTGATCAGTATTGTGGAACGGCAGATGCATTACGTCATGTCACTGCTGCGCAGCCTGTTTGAGCGTGATCTACATTCAGTGGATGTACGCCCCGAGGTGCACGAAGAGTACGCCCGGGAGATTGATCGACGCCACGAAAGGATGATCTGGACCCACCCGGGGATGAGTACCTACTACCGCAACTCAAAGGGACGAGTGGTGGTGTGCAATCCCTTCAGAATCATTGAGTTCTGGGAATTGACGGACGTGGCCAATCTCGCGGATTACAACGCCTGGGCGGCAGTCCGCCGTGCGCCGGCGGCTTTGTCAGAGACGGATCGGGTCGGGGGTGGCAGCCAATGAACACAGAGGTGCTGGTTGAGCAACGTGGCGCCACCCTGGTGGTGACCATTAACCGGCCACAGCGTCGCAACGCGGTGACCCGGCAGGTTTCTGAGGGCATCGCCGCCGCCATGGATCGGCTGGACCGGGACGAGGAGCTGTCGGTGGGTATCATCACCGGTGCCGGAGGCAGTTTTTGCGCCGGCATGGACCTGCAGGCTTTCCTCGATGGAGAACGCCCGGAAATTGAAGGTCGGGGTTTTGGCGGCATCACCGAGAAGCCTCCGCGGAAACCGTTGATCGCTGCAGTCGAGGGTTTCGCCCTTGCCGGCGGCTGCGAACTGGCCCTGGCCTGTGACCTGATCGTTGCCGCGGAAGATGCGTTTTTCGGCTTGCCCGAAGTATCCCGCGGACTCGTTGCCGGTTCCGGCGGCCTGGTGCGACTGCCTCGCAGGATTCCTCCGGCCATAGCGCTGGAGTACGCCCTGACCGGTGCTCGTTTGCCGGCCGTGGAGGCTCATGGCTGGGGCCTGGTGAACCGGATCACGGCGGCCGGCGAAGCCCTGGCTGGTGCGCTTGCACTCGCCGCCAGCATCTGTGCCAACGGCCCGCTCGCTGTTGCCATGACCAAGCGCATCGTCATGGAGTCACCCAACTGGCCGCAGGCCGAGCTGTGGTCCCGGCAGGCGCCGCTGGTGGATGCCGTTCTGGCTTCGGAGGACGCGCGCGAGGGCGCGCTGGCATTTGCCGAGAAGCGGGCACCGGTCTGGCTCGGGCGATAAGCGTTCAGTGGCGGCTGACATCACAACTGTTAAGGGAGAGTTCACGTGGACAATATCGCTGTAGTGGGTGGCGGCACGATGGGGACGGGAATTGTCTACACCGCGGCCCTGTCGGGCGCCGAGGTGTGGGTCGTTGAGCCGGATGACCGCCGCGCGGAGGTGATGCGTCGAAGCATTGATGACGCGGCAGCGGGTGGGGTCAAGCGCGGCAAGCTGGATGCGCAGCAGGCCGCCGCTCTCGGGGGCAGGATTCGGCGCCTTGCCGCTGTGGCGGAACTGCCGGAGGGCCTGGACCTGGTGATCGAAACAGTGCCCGAGCGGCTGGAGCTGAAACACCGGGTTCTCGCTGCAATCGCGGACAAGCACCCTGACATCATCGGCAGCAATACCAGCGCCCTGTCTATTGACAGGCTGAGCGAGGCGCTGCCGTTTCCCGAGCGCTTCCTTGGCATGCATTTCTTTAATCCTGTCTGGTCGATCCGCTTGGTGGAACTGGTCCGGGGACGTGAAACCACCGAGTCGACCCTGGTGGCGGCACGCGCGTTTGCGCGTCAGCTGGGCAAGGAGTCGCTGACAGTGAATGATGTGCCGGGCTTTGCCACCAGCCGCCTCGACCTGATTGCAAGCCTCGAGGCAATGAGGATGCTGGAGAGCGGTGTTGCCAGCGCCGAAGATATTGATCGCGCGGCTGTGCTCGCGTACCAACATCCGGTTGGGCCGTTGCGACTGAGCGACATCGTCGGCCTCGACGTCCGGCTGGATATCGCTCGCAGTCTGGAGGCGGCCCACGGTTCGCGATTTGCCCCGCCGCAGATCCTCCGAGACATGGTGGCCCGGGGCGAGCTGGGGCAAAAATCAGGGCAGGGATTCTTCACCTGGGCTGAGTAAGTAAAGGCGTGCGCGAAAAATCAACACATACGTTGAATTCGTCGCTGCGCTGACGTATATTCCATGGCGATGACGCCAAAACCGAATTTTTCAGGGTAACTACGATGAGCGCTGACAACATATTTTTCTCTCCCTTGGTAGACACGTCGGATCACCACGCGGCACTGCGCGAAAGTGTGGGCAAGCTGGTGGGAGGCTTCGGCCGTCGTTACTATCAGGAAGTGGTCGCCGCCGGGAGACCGCCGACCGAGCTATGGAATGCACTGGCCGAGGCCGGGTTCCTTGGCGCACATATCTCCGATACCTATGGCGGCAGCGGTGGTGGCCTTGCCGACCTGAACGTGATCATTGAGGAAACTGCTGCGCAGGGTTGCCCGCTGCTGTACCTGGTAATCCAGTCCATCTGTGCGCCCATTCTGGAGCGTTACGCATCTCAAGCGATCAAGGACGAGTGGTTGCCGGCGCTGGCAGCGGGTACGAAGAAGATGGCTTTCGCCATTACCGAGCCCAATGCCGGCTCCAACACCCACAAAGTCACGACCACCGCACGTTCCACGGACAACGGCTTCGTATTGTCCGGGACCAAGTATTGGACATCAGGAGTCGACGAAGCGGCGGCCATGCTGGTAGTTGCCCGCAACGGCGATGACGCGCAGTCGGAGCGCTCCTCGCTGTCACTGTTCATCGTGCCGACGGATGCACCCGGTATCACCCTCAACCAGATACCTGCCGCGCTGATGACGCCGGAAAAACAGTTCATGGTGTTCTTTGACGATGTGCAATTGTCGCGGGAAGCACTGGTGGGTGAACCGGGCGCCGGACTCAAGCAGGTATTCGTCGGGCTCAACCCGGAGCGCGTATCCGCAGCCGCCATCAACAACGGCATCGCCCGCTATGCGCTGAGCCAGGGCTCCAGTTACGCCAGGGAGCGCTCCGTCTGGAAAACCACGATCGGCGCTCACCAGGGCGTGTCTCATCCGCTGGCAGAATCCTATATCAACGTCCAGGCGGCCCGTCTCCTCACCGCTCGCGCCGCTCAGCTCTTTGACGCTGGCGAAGAGGCGGCGGAAGCGGCAAATATGGCGAAGTTCTGCGCTGCGGAGGCTTCACTCAAGGCGCTGGACCAAGCCATGCAGGTCCACGGTGGCAATGGACTATCCTACGAGTATGGACTCGCGGATCTGTGGTTCATTGCTCGCCTGCACAAGACGGCGCCGGTAAGTCGGGAGATGATCCTGAACTATGTTGCCCAACACAGCCTCGGTCTGGAAAAGAGCTACTAGTTTCCGGGCGCTCAGAGAAACAGGGGGTATTAATGAACGTGAATCTCGCTGACCTGCTGCGTGTGTATGCCCAGCAACGTCCGCATTCGCCCTGCCTGAGCTTCGCCGATGAAACGCTGAGCTATGAGGAACTGCACCAGCGAAGCAGCCAGCTGGCCAACGCGATGCTGCAGCGGGGGCTCTCTGTCGGAGACCGGGTTGCGATAATCGCTCGCAATGCTCCGGTGTTCTACGAACTGGTTTTCGCCTGCGCTAAGGCCGGATTGGTCATGCTGCCGATAAACTGGCGCCTGTCGAAACGCGAGCTGGAGGATATCCTCGCCGACTCAATGCCTGCCCTGGTTCTGGTGGACCCGGAATTCGTCGGCAACGTGCCGGCCCTTGCACCTGTTCGCATGCTGGACGCAGACTTTGCCGCCTGGCGGAGCGGCGCATCAGGCGTTGACCCCTGCGCGCCAACGGGGCCAGAAGATTTGGTGCTGATGCTTTACACGTCCGGCACTACCGGTCGTGCCAAGGGTGTGATGATCTCCCATCGCAATATGAGCTTTACCAGCCGCATGGCCCAGGAGGTCTGGGGGTTTGGCGCAGGCAGCGTGAATCTTGTGGCCGGTCCCCTGTTCCATATCGGCGGCATCGGCTACGGGATGATGGCACTCACCCAGGGTGGACACACCGTGCTGTTGCAGCAGCCGGCGCCAGGCCCCTCGCTGGTGGCAATGGTCCAATATCGTGTAACGCACGCTTTCCTGGTGCCCGCTGTCATCCAGAGCCTCGTGGAAGCCGAGGGCGTCGACCATATGGATTTTTCCAGTCTGGAGCTTATCGCCTACGGCGCCTCGCCAATTAGTGAAACCCTGTTGCTGCGTGCAATGAAGGTGTTCGGATGCGGTTTTAGCCACGCGTATGGCCTCACCGAAACTTCGGGCACGGTTATCACCCTGCCGCCGGAGGCGCACGACCCGGGCGGAGAGCACGCGGAAAGATTGCGCTCCTGTGGTCGCCCGGTTTCCTGGGCCGAAATAGGCCTGTTTGATCCGCAAACCGACCTTGCTGTAGGCGTCGGGGAAGTGGGTGAAATCCGCGTTCGGTCCGGCATGACGATGGTTGGCTATTGGAACAAGCCGGAAGAGACCCGGGCGGCGTTCGCCCCGGGCGGCTGGCTGCGAACCGGTGACGCTGCCTGGCGCGATGCCGATGGCTACTACTATATTCACGACAGGTTCAAGGACATGATTGTCTCCGGCGGTGAAAACATTTATCCCACAGAAATCGAGAACGTGCTCTATGAGCATCCGGGTGTGGCGGCCACCGCGGTCATCGGCGTGCCGCATGAGCGCTGGGGCGAAACACCGAAGGCGGTCGTGGAGAGGCGCCCCGGCAGCGCGGTGGGCGAAGAGGAGCTGATCGAATTCCTGCGCCAGCGGCTGGCCCGTTACAAGTGCCCGACATCGGTCGAATTTGTGCAGGATATGCCGCGTAGTGCGTCCGGCAAAATACTGAAACGGGAACTGCGCCTGATGCCCTGGCAGGAGAAGAGGGGGGCTTAATGATGACCTCGCCGGACAACAAGGAAAATCGCCTGCCGGAAATCCATCCCCTGGCCGCTTTGCTGCGTGGCTTTGCCGTGGACTTCATCACCGGGCATGATATAAGCGTGGCGGAACGGATCATGGCCCCGGAGTACTGCCTTAGTATTGGCGGACATCTACTTAACGGCCGTGACGCCGAATACCTGCCCCCGACAGCCGCCCAGATCCATCAGTTTCCTGGGCTTTGTGTCACGGTGCACGATGTGATCTATGGCGAAAATGCACTGGCCATGAAATTTACCGAGCACGGTGCATCGTCCAGAGATTGTGGTCGCGCTGCCACCTGGCGCGGCGTTACCCTGTTTCGAACTGATGGCAAGCAACTCTGCCGGGGCTGGGCTGAGGAAGACTATTTCGCGCGCAAGCGTCAACTGACGACAGGCATCTGTGATTCGATTGATCCCCCGCACCCGACGCCCTGGGATGTGCAGCACGCTGCGCCGAATTCGGAAACTGAGTCGGTAGCGAGACGCTGGCTCTGTTCCGCAGAAGAGCGTGCGGGGCTTCCGGGCGCGAACTGGTTGTCAAAGGTCGATGATTCTGACCCGCAACCGGACGCGCTGGTTGACATTCAGGCAACTACCATTGACGAACTCTTTTCCGCCGGCGACCGGGTAGCCTTTCACGTGCAGCACGAGGCGCGCTACAGGGGAGGTTTTGCGGACCTGGACTCTGCGCTTGTCGGCAAAGCGGTAACCGTGCGCGCCGCGGGTATGCTGACGGTTCGCGGTGGTGACGTGGTGGAGGCCAGCATCACCACAGACCGGCTCGGGCTTTATCGTTCGCTCAGATTTGGATAACCGGTGCGGGGATAGTGCCCGCGTTTATTGGACATGAACTTAAGCGGTCAAGCAGATATGGAAAATAACGATAAACCGACGTCGCGTATTTTTTACGGCTGGTGGTTGATGCTGGTCTGCCTGCTGATCCAGGCCGTGGGCTTCGGAACCTCTTTGTACTTATACAGCGTGATGATTGGCGCAATCGGAGCCGAGTTCGAGGGCAGCCGGTTTGTGATGATGATGGGCGTGTCCGGCATGCTGCTGTTGGTTGGCTTGATGTCTCCCAAGATCGGTTCACTGCTTGACCGCTATCCGGTCAAGCGGGTATTGATCACCGGCGGAGTCGTGATGGGCTCCGGATTCATACTGATGTCGTTCTCCGGCAATATCTACCATGTAGTGTTTTACTATGCCCTGTTCATCGCGCTGGGCATGACCATACTCAGTCCCCTGTCCTGCTCACTGCTGCTGACCCGCTGGTTTGTGCGTCACCGCGGACTGGCACTGGGAATCTCTGCATTGGGCACGCAGTTCGGAGGCCTGGTCTTTCCACCTGTGATTGCGGCGATAGCTGCAGCGCATGACTGGCGGGTGGCGGCTACCTGCCTGGGTGTGTTCATTATCGCTTTCGTGCCCGCACTGGCCTGGTTCTTCGTACACGATCATCCACGGGACAAGGGCCTGTATCCGGACGGAGCCCAGAGTGACGCTAATGCCTCCACGCCAAATTCCGCCCCGGCCGTCACGCCCAATTTTTCCATGCGGGCAATTTACACCAGCCCCAATTTCATCATTGTGGTGGCCATTGTCACATTCATGTCGATGATCTATTCGGGCTTGCTGTCGAACATTTCGCTGATTGCTGTCGACAAGGGTGAAACCCTGCAGCGAGGCGCATTCCTGGTATCCCTGATGTCGCTGGTCGGCATGATATCCAGTCCCCTGCTGGGAAGGCTCAGCGACATACTCAGCGTACGCAAGACGCTTGTGGTGATGAGCGCGAGCGCACTGCTCGCGCTGGTGTTGTTCCATCAGGCACAGGGTTACGCTGTGCTGGTCGCGGCCGTTGTCTGCTTCGGATTCTTCGGTGGTGCTGTGGTGCCAGTGTGGTCCGCAGCCCTGAGCCGTCTTTACGACAGCCGCATTTACGGTCGGGTGCTGGGTGCATCCAGCGCCGTGGTTTACTCGCTTGCTGCCCTGTCTGCGCCCTCCATCGGCTTGTTGTATGACCTCACCCAGAGTTATCAGATTACCTTTGTCATCCTCGCTAGTGTTGCAGTTCTGCTGATGTTCGCCATTGCAAAAATCACGCCCCAGCAGCATCTGATGGCTGAGGAGACCAGGAACTAATTCGTATAAGAAAGCAGTTTGAAAGACTGATTTCGTAGAATCCCCAAATATCTGCCCTCTCAGTCAATAGATGTGTTGACAAAACAAAACGGCGGCGTAAGATCAACTATAGTGTTGATAGAAGTAAGGGCTACATCTGTCGTTCCCGGGCCGGAAAAGCCATTCGGGATCGTATGTTTAAGCATTCATTACTATAAGAGGTAGAGAAAATGGCTAGATATCTTACCGGCGTAGCGTCCGCCCTTGCGATGGTGACGGCAGTACAATCCTCGGCAGCTCTTGCGCAGGGATCACAGCCCCGTTCGGGAGCGATGCTCGAAGAAATCCTGGTGACCGCCCAGCGGCGCGCCGAAACCATGGAGCGCACTCCAATCTCCATTGCCGTTCTCAGTAGCGAAGCTCTGCGCGACCGGGCAATTGTCTCCGAGCTGGACCTGCAGACAGCGCTGCCAGGCGTTACGGTCAAGGCAAGCCAGAGCGCCAACCAGCTCAACTACTCGATCCGCGGCCAGACCGTTGACTCATTCAGTAGCTCGCGTCCCAGCGTGCTGCCGTACTTCAACGAGGTTCAGGTCGGTGGCCAGGCCTCGACCGCATTCTACGACCTGGGCTCGGTACAGGTGCTGAAAGGACCGCAGGGCACTCTGTTCGGCCGCAACTCCACCGGCGGTGCGGTATTGTTCACGAGTGCCAAGCCGGAAGATGAATTTGGGGGCTATGTCAGCGCCTGGGGTGGAAACTATGATGAATTCAAGGCCGAAGGCGCGATAAATATTCCGCTGGTTGAAGACAAGGCGCTGCTGCGAGTGGCAGGCTTCTATCAGCGGCGTGATGGTTACCAGTACAACATCTTCAGTGATAGCCGTCTCGGTGATGTGCGCCGCAAGAATGCGCGGGTTAGCCTCACACTGCGCCCCACCGAGAACATCAGCAACGAGCTGGTGCTGGATTTTGCCAAATCGGATGGCAATAATCTTACCAGTGTCGCCTACAACACGTTTGGTATCGGCGAAGGCAGTCCTTTTGTGCCTACCCCCTTCCTCTACTCGCCCCTGGTGGACACCGCGTTCGGGCCGGGAGCCTGGGATGCATTCCTCGCAGCACACCCCGGTGCCGATCCGGAGGGCTGGGTAGCCTCCGTAGAGAAGCAGCAGCAGCGCGGTCCGTTTCGGGTCAATGTAGACGCACCCAATTTTCACAAGGGTGAAAATCTGGTGGTCTCCAACATCACCACATTTGATCTCGGCAACGGTATGCAGATCCGTAATATACTCGGGTATACCGATCTTGAATTTTCCAACGCAGGCGAGTTCGACGGGACGCCTTTTCCATCTGATGACAACGGCACCGAGGGGCGAGGCGGCACGCTGAAGCAATTCTCCGAGGAAATCCAGCTGCTGGGCGAGGCTCTTGATGGGCAGCTTTCCTACGTCACGGGTATTTTCTACTCGGATGAGGAAGAGGATGTTCGCTCGCTGAGCGTTCTGTTCGACCTGCTGCCAGCGGCTCCCCCTGTACTGCAGGTAAACGACGGCGTGACCAAGAACGAGACGATTGCCGCCTACGCCCAGGGCACCATGGACCTCGCCGGCGTCGTCGGCGTGGAGGGGTTGTCTCTTACCCTCGGTGGTCGTTACTCTTCCGAAGACGTGAGCTTCTTCCGCTTTCCGGATGATACTTTCATTGCCAATCCGCCACCTCCCGGCGCAGTATTCCTGAACCCGCTGGAAGACACCTTCGATCAGGCCAGCTGGACTGTCGGGCTTGAGCAGCAGGTGAACGAGGAGTTGCTGCTTTATGTCAAATCGCGGCGAAGCTTCCGCAGTGGTGGATTCAACTACTTCGCTCCGCCGTTGCCCGGTTTTGGCAATGACGGTGGTGCGGAGTACGAGGAAGAGACGGCCACTGACGTCGAGCTGGGCGCCAAGTATCTCGGCAGTATTGGTGACATGCCGCTACGTTTGAACTTTGCCGCTTACCGCATGTGGATCGAGGAAATTCAGCGTTCCAACTACGTTGAAGTCTTCGGGGCCCTGGCCGGAATCACGGTCAATGTGCCGGAGGCGGAAATCAGCGGTTTCGAATTGGACGCAGTGGTCAGCCCCTCCGAGTGGCTGACTCTGGGCGCCGCGGTAAGCTATACCGACGCTGAATTCACCGATAACCTGGTGTCAGTTCTGGGCAATCCGGAGGTCGCGTTCGGCCCTTATCCGGACACTCCGGAGTGGTCGGGCTCGCTGTTCGCAGATATTCGGGTGCCGGTGGGTGACCGTTACACCGCTTCGCTGCGGTCCGAAGTCTACGACCAGAGTGAGACCTTCTTCAGCTCCACCAACAATACCCTCAATCCCGGTACTCGCATACCCGGCTACACGGTGGCCAACTTCAGGCTGACGCTTGAGGATGAGGCAGCCGGTTGGTCGGTCTCGGCGCACGTCAAGAATGCCTTTGACGAAACCTACTACGTTGGCGGCATCGGTTTCGCCAGCCTGTTCGCGGTCAACACGGTAATCCCGGGAGCCCCGCGTACCTACATGCTCGAAGCCCGTTACAGCTTCTAATGGCGAGCGGAGGCGGTGCGGTGAAACTCATCAACAACGGGCCCAGCCCCTATGGGCGGAAAGTGATGATTGCCCTGCGCGAGAAGAATATCCCGTTCGAGATTGAATGGGATATCCCCTGGCACAAGGACACGACGGTCCATCACTACAATCCCCTGCAGCAGTTGCCGATTCTGTTGGGGGAGAACGGAGAAGTGGTCTACGAATCTTCGTATATCCTCGCCTGGCTGGAGCGTCACTACCCGCTGCCGCCGCTCGCTCCCGCGGATGCCGATGGTCTGCTGCAGCTGCGCCTGTTGCAGGTCCTCAGCGTCGGTATCATGGATGCGATTACGCGGATCAATTTCGAAATGGCACGCCCGCAGGAAAACCAGAGCAGGGAGTGGATGGACCGTCAGGAGCGCAAGGTCGTCGGTGCCGTGGCGGAAATCAGCAGGCTCCTTGGCGGGAATGAATTCGCCCTTGGCACAGACTTTGGCTATGCCGACCTCGAAGTCGGTACCGTGCTTGGACACTTCGATTTCATGGCAAAAAACATTCCCGCCTTGAATGAACTGCTCGACGGGAAGGTGCGGTGGCGACAGGTTCACCCAAATTTGGGGGACTATATTGATCGCCTCGAACAGCGCCCCTCGTTCCTGGCATCAGCAGCCCATATGGTGCAGATGGATTTCCAGGCGGTCGTTGCCTGAGAGCTTCGTCCTGTGTAACTGAGGGAGAATAACAATGAAAATGCCATCCTTTCGGCTCGAAGGCAGGGTTGTAATTGTCACTGGTGCCGCCAGCGGCATTGGTGCAGGTCTTGCCCGCGGGCTGGCGCATTTCGGTGCGGCGGTGGGCTGCGTGGACGTCTCCGCTGGCGGGCTCGCGCAAGCGGTTGCGGACATTAAAGATAGCGGCGGCCGCGCAGTGGCGATCAGCGCCGATGTGCGCGAAGAGGGCTCGCTGACGGCCGCGGTGAGCCGGGTCGAAAAGGAGCTGGGTCCGCTTGCCGGGGCCGTGAACTGCGCTGGTGTCCACGACAGTTTCGCCGCTGAATCCATGACCTTGCAGCAATGGCAGCGTGTGGTGGATGTCAACCTTTCAGGCATTTTCCTCAGCTGTCAGGCCGAAGGCCGGGCACTGATCCGCAATGGCGGCGGCAGCATCGTCAACGTCGGCTCCATCTCGGCGCACATCGCCAACCGCGGCCTGAGGCAGGTGCATTACAACGCGGCCAAGGCCGGCGTTGCCCACTTTTCCAGATCCCTTGCGCTGGAATGGGCGGAGCATGGTATTCGGGTTAATGTAGTGAGCCCCGGCTACACCGCGACGCCGATGGCCAAGAGTCCCGAGGTGTGGCCGCTGGTCGAGCATCTGGTGGCGGACATACCGATGGCGCGTATGGCGGAAGTTGAGGAGCTTATTGGTCCCGCAGTGTTCCTGTTGAGTGACGCCAGTTCCTACTGCACAGGCGTGGATCTGCTGGTGGATGGGGGTGCGGTATGTTGGTAAAAGAGAGGTTCGCAGACATGTTCTCATATGCAGGGAAACCTGGTTCCGTGATCCCGCTGCTGATTGCAGCGATACTGTGGTCACCTGGGTCCGTGGCGCTGGAAGCCTCGGGGCAAGTTGTCGACGTCGCTGGCAAGCCCGTGCCACATGTCAGGCTGCGGTTTGCCAGTGACCAGTCAGTGCCCTATTCGACCAGCGTGTTCTCCGGTCCCGATGGTACTTTTGTGGCCAGTATCCCGGATCGGGATCTGGACCAGGTAGAGCTGGACGTATTCCGGATCGGCTGGCAGACGACTGGGGTTGAAACCACTTCCCGGACAAACGGCGTAACCCTGAGGGTGACGCTGCAGTCGATTGAGAATGTTGCGGATCAAGTACCCTCATCGGCCTGGCTGCAAGGGGATCCCGATTCGACTGCCTACCACATGACAACGCTGCAGTGCTCCAATTGTCACCAGCTTGGGTCCGAGCGCGTGCGCAACTTCTCTGCCAAGCTGGCGGCGTTGCCTGCGGAGCAGCGCTCCGAGGCCTGGCTGGAAAGATCGGTAGAGGACCTTTCCTACGACGGCAAGCGGGGAGCGTGGCGCGAGAATGAAAGCACCCCAGCGGAGGAAAAAATTGAAGCCTGGGAAAGCATGGTGCAGTACATGCGCCTCGTCACTCTACGCCTGGGTGAACAGAACAAGCTGCGCTGGGGGCTGGAGGAGGGCAGCGATTTCTACAATGCACTGCTGCAGCCTGAAACCAGCCTGTTTGTCCCCAGAGATATGGAAATCGTGGTGCCGAACCTGGCGCGCAATTTCCCCGTGGAGTTCGACCGCTTTACGGGCTTCAATGATGTCGAGCGGCTTGGTGCCTATGGGGCTGGTACGGGTACGATCATTGAGGAGTACGTACTTCCCACCTTTGGTTGGACCAGGGAGATCGCGATTGCACCCGGATCGGACCGGGTCTGGTTCCTGGAGACCGACAAGGATCGTCTTGGTGCCCTGAATCCTGTCGACGGTTCGGTTGAGTGGTTTCCCGTCCCCGGCAAGGGGCAACAGGGGCCACACACCATGAATGCGGATGCGGAAGGGAACCTTTGGGTGGCCCTTGAGGACAGTTTCTATATTGGTCGGTTCAACACCGCTACCCGGGAATGGCGGATGTACCCACCACCAGCCGGCAAGGCATTCGGTGTCACCCATGATTTCGCCTATAACTCTGATCGGCACGTCCAGCCAGACACGGGTGGGCGGATCTGGATTACCGATCTGGGGATGAATGAATTGTGGGGTATAAACGTAGAGTCGGGTGAGATATCGACCTACACGATGCCCATCGCTATAGGTGAGTCCAATTTTCACTCCCTGCTGTATGGCGCGGCCTACGACAGCGAGCGCGATCGGGTTTGGTGGGCGCAGTTGCACGGCTATGTTGGCAGCTTTGACCCGGTGAAAAACCACGTTGAGCGCATTGTCCCCTTTGATCGTGGCGCCGGTCCCCGGCGGCTGGCGATACAGGATGACGGTATTCTATGGATACCCCTGTACGGCTCCAGTGAGCTGGTCAAATTTGACAGCATCGCCGGGATCGAGCTGGCGCGCTTTAGCATACCTGATCCTGGTGCCGGCCCTTATGGGGTTACCCTGGACAAGAAGCGCAATGCGGTTTGGGCGGCGACGTCCAATTCTGACCGGATTTACCGTTTCAATATCGCCACGGAGACCTGGCAGCACTATCCCATGCCGCGCAAGGAAGCCTTCATCAGAATGATTGAGGTCGACCCGGTAAGCGGCGATGTCTGGACAACCTATGCGAGCCTGCCTGTCGGCAAGCGCGACCCCGCCGTGTTTGGCACCGAAAGTGCCAACAACATTATAGTAAGACTGCGTCCGGGGGATTGATAAAGTATGGCTGGAAGACTTGACGGCAAGGTGGCCGTTGTAACCGGTGCGGGTGGCGCGATGGGCGCTGCAATGGTCAGGCGTTTTTGTGCCGAGGGCGCCCGTGTTGTCGCGGTGGATGTAAACGCGGCAAAGGATGTGCTCGCAGATGAGCTTGGCGAACGTTGCGTGTCGTTTACCGCAGATGTCGCCAGCAGCCTCCAGGTGCAGGCCATGCTGCAAACAGCGCTGGACCGATTCGGGCGTCTCGACATCCTGTGTAACAACGCCGCCGTGCAAGGCTACTTGCGTCTGACGGGTGACTACGAAGTGGAAGAGTTTGACCGCGTCATGGCCGTCAATGCCCGCGGTGTCTTCCTCGGCATGCGCTATGCCATACCTATTATGCTGGAGCTGGGTGGCGGCTCTATCGTCAACACCGCCTCGATGGCGGCGAAAGTGGCATTCCCGCAACTTGTAGCCTATTCCGCCTCCAAGGGCGCCGTGATGATGATGACCAAGAACGCCGCGGTGGAATACGCTGACCGTGGAATCCGGGTCAATTGCTTTTGCCCGGGCTCCATTGATACAGCGATGCTGAATAACATGCCGCAGGAGTACATTGATGCGGTGATTGCGGCCAATCCGGTCAAGCGGGTTGGGCGGCCCGAAGAAATCGCTGATCTGGCACTGTTTCTTGCCAGCGATGAGTCCTCATTCATCACCGGTACTGAAATTATGATTGATGGTGGCTATACGGCCCTGTAGCAAGATCTGTCTGGCCGCTGGACGTGCGGAGATTGAACATGAATAAAAAGAGGTGGGTTCTCATGAGAAATCAGTACCTGGTAGTGTTTCCTTTGCTGGCAGTGTTGTCGGGCTGCAACCGTGAATCCCAGATCGAAGAGTCTGCTGTGGCAGTATCTGTCGAGCCATCGGCGGTAACGCAAGACACGGTTCTGGAGCCGGTGATCAGGGGGCAGGTTCTCAATGCCGAAGGTAATCCGGAAGCCGGCGTCTGGGTGATAGCGGAAACCGGAGATTTGCCCACAAATTATCGAAAGATAGTCGTGACCAATGACGAAGGCCGTTTCGTCCTGCCGGAGATGCCCGGGGGGGATTACCAGGTGTGGGTGCGTGGCTACGGCCTGGCTGACTCGAGCAAGACAGCTGCTCAGGTCGGAGACCAGCTTGAGCTGAAGGTCAGGACGGCAAAAGGCGCCGCAGAGGCCGCCTCAATATACCCTGCCAATTACTGGCTGGCACTGATGGACCCGCCTTCGGAAGATGCGGTAAAGAACGCTGAATTTCCGTACCCCTCTGCGGAGGACTGGCTCGGTCAGATGAAGCTGAACTGCACGATCTGTCACCAGCCTGGCAGCATGCTCGTCAGGACCCTGGCGTCCTCCCGCGGAGCGGTCGAGCACGGTTTGAAGAAATCCGGTGAGATGCACACCCTTGCCGCACAGCTCAATCAAGATGTTCTGCTCGATGTCATGGAAAGCTGGGGCAAGAAAATTGCTTCCGGCGAGACGCCAGAATCCCCTCCGCGGCCTCAGGGTTTAGAACGCAACCTGGTTATTACCCAATGGGAATATGGTGGCAAATACACCTACGCCCACGACGTCATATCCACAGACAAACGCGATCCAAGCCTGTATCCCAACGGCAAGATCTACGGCCTTGATATTGGCAACGACTGGTTGCTGGAGCTGGATCCCGGCACTCACAGCGTGGCGGAAATCAAGCTGCCTGCTTACGAGCATGCGGTGCCCTGGTGCGAGCAGACCTACAAGCCGCTGGGTGGCACGGAGGAAATTGGCGTTGGTGCCCGTCTGCTGGGCTGCCCGGAGGAAGGTGTTGTCTCGGCCCATGCCGGTGCGTACCAGAATCCCGCCAACCCCCACAACCCGATGATGGATGCTACCGGGAAGTTGTGGATGACCGTGCAGGTGCGTCGCGAGTGGGGAGAGGATATGCCGGAGTTCTGCAATCGCGACCCTTTGATCGCCGGTGAGTACCACCACCGTCAGCTGGGCTACCATGACATCGCCACCGGCGAATTTGTGCCTGTGGACACCTGTTTTGGCACTCACCACTTGCAGTTTGACGACAAGGGCGTTCTTTGGGTCAATGGCGACAGCAACGTTGTTGGCTGGCTCGACACCAATGTATTTGACCCTGACAAGCCCGAAACCCTGGAAGCCGCCATGGGCTGGTCCGAAAGCAAGGTCGATACTGATGGCGACGGTGTCGCGGATAAGCCGATCATCGGGTTTCGCTACAGCATCATTCCTAACCCCGTCAGGAACGATGTGTGGATAGCCATTCCTCCCGGTTCCTACGGTAAGCACCCGACCTATGGAGACCGGGGCTATATTGAGCGCTTCGACCCGGCAACCGGGACCCATGAGGTCTACAAGCCACCGGCTCCTGCCTCGGGCGCCCGCGGTATCGATGTCGACACCAAGGGCAATATCTGGGCAGGCATGGCGGGCAGCGGCCACTTGGCGCGTTTTGATCGCACCAAGTGCAAGCAAACCTGGGGAGCCGGTGACCAGTGTCCGGAAGGCTGGACCCTGTGGGAGACCCCTGGCCCGCGGTTTAAGGGTGCTGAGGGCAAAGGAGCCGATTTCCACTACTACACCTGGGTGGATCAGTTTGACACCCTGGGTCTGGGTAAGGATACCGTGATTGTCAACGGTACGAATTCCGATTCCCTGATTGCGTTCAGGCCGGATACGGAGGAGTTCACAATGATCCGTATCCCCTACCCGATGATAACCTTTACCCGTGGGGTTGATGGTCGGATTGATGACCGCGAGGCAGGATGGAAGGGCCGCGGGTTATGGTTTACCAACGGACTCGATCCCGTTTTCATGTCCGAAGTGCCGAGAACCTACGTCGGCAAGGTTCAATTGCGACCGGATCCCCTGGCACACTGACGCGCACGTTCGTCGTTCCGGGGCTTGCGTCTGCAGCCCCGGAAGGACTTCTCACCCGGTAAATAGTCCTAAGTCTTCACTGTCGTCGCCTGCAGATTTATCAATGGTTGTGTTGACAAATTGTTTTGCGGGTGTATTATCAACTACAGTGTTGATTTATTCGCGCCCACTGTGCGCGTGCTCAGCTCTCATGGCAGTGGTCTGGAGCGCCGATGCGAAAGCTCCATGATTCCGTCTGCTAGCAACACCGCAAGGCGATAACATAACGAACGAGGTAATCTCAATGAACGCTTGTCATGCAGCACCCGATACGATCCGTACGTTCTTCAAGTCACTACTGGTAGCCTCGGTGTCAGCTGCAGTGGTTACTTCCCCAGGTGCATTGGCGCAGGGCAGGGCCAATGCGCTGTTGGAAGAAGTGATGGTGACGGCGCAGAAGAAGTCCGCAGCCGAAGCTTCACAGGATGTGCCGATAGCGATCTCCGCCTACTCAGGCGACAAGGTCGAGGCCATGTTCGCAGTGAATCTGGTGGACATTGGCACCACCGCGCCTAACGTACACCTCGCTGAACAGGGCACCGCCCCCCACACTGGCAACTTCATCATTCGTGGCATGGGCACAGCGGGCCAGAGTATACCCTCGTCGGACCCGGCCGTTGGCGTGGTGCAGGATGGCATGCCGTTTGGCCTGATCTACGGGGTTGTAACTGACCTCTTCGATATCGAGTCCATCGAAATCCTTCGTGGTCCGCAGGGTACCTTGTTTGGCCGCAACGTAACCGGGGGAGCGGTGATTATTCGCACCACACGCCCCACTGAGGAGTTCGAGGGCAAGATCAAGGGTGTCGTGGGGTCCCACGGGCAGAAGGAAATCAGCACCGTTCTCACCGGACCTCTGGCGGATCGCTGGTCCGGCAAGCTCGCCGTTCTCGCCAAGGATCGCGACGGCTTGTGGGACAACGTCACTCTCGGCGGCGAGCATGGCGAAGAGGAGTCCCTGATTGTTCGCCCCGGAATCAAGTACACCGGTGACAACTATGATCTGACGCTTTTGACCGAGTACGCAAAGATCGAAGGCGATGGTATGGCGCCGCGGAATTTCTACCTTTTTGGAGAGGAAATTGATCCATGGGCTGATAACTCCACGTCTACCGACACTGAAGGCGCAATTGATATCGACTGGTTCAATATAGTTCTTGAGCACAATCTGGACCTCGCCGGTGGCACATTGACTACAAACCTCAGCTATCGGGATTTCGAGCAGAAGTTCTGGGGCGATATTGATGGTGCTCCGGGCTTCAACCGCTTCGAATTCGCTGAAGGAACGGGCTTGCTCCAGGAGCAGGTGGCGCTTGAGACACGCTGGTCGGGTGACCTCAGTGATCGGCTGAATATCACGGTAGGGGTGAACCTGATGGATCAGGAATACACCTACCGCGAACGTCGATTGGTGGTTGACCTGCTGGAGCAGCCAGCGGAATCGACCATCGAGCACGCTACTGCGGGCCTGTTCGCCCAGGCGGAGTACCGCCTCACAGACAGCCTGTATTTGACCTTGGGTGGTCGTTACTCCTACGAGAAGAAAGATGCGGCAATCGGAGTCATCGGTGACCCGCAAGGGGTGGGAACCTGCTCTGTTGTGGTGGGCGATATTCCCGCTCCACGCAGAGTAAACTGGAGCGATTGCCGACAGGTCTTTGAAGACGATGAGAGCTGGGGCAACTTTACCCCGAAAGTCGGCCTGACCTGGGACGTGAACGAACAGATCATGGCCTACACCAGCTACACGCGTGGCTTCCGCAGCGGGGGCTACAACGTCCGCTTTGCTGACGCCAGCCTTGTCAGCACGCCAGACAATCCGAGGTCTACTCCCGGGCCATATGATGAAGAAGTGGTCGACGCTTACGAGGTGGGAGTCAAGTCAGAGTTGTCTGGAGGACGCGTGCGCATGAATCTGGCGCTCTTCTACAATGAGTACGAAGACCTCCAGCGCTCGGCCAACAATCAGTCCGGAGTACAACAGATATTCAATGCTGCTAGCTCGACTACGCAGGGCTTTGAGTTCGACATCGTTGCTGCGATTACGGATAACGTCACCCTGGAGTTCTCTCACGGCTACACTGATGCAGAGTACGAAGAGGCGGATTATCTGGAAGCCGCTCGAGGGCTGCCCGCGAGCAGTTTCAAGCTGCAGATGGTGCCCGAGAACACTACCAGCGCCGCGGTGACTTTTGATCACGCGGTAGGTAATGCCGGATACCTTACCTGGCGCCTCGCCTACTCCTACATGGACGATGTCGCCAGTGATGATTTCAACTTTCTGATTGTTCCTGCTTACGAGCTCTACAATGCCAGCCTCTCATATACCAATGCCGCAGAGAATCTGAAGGTATCGCTGTTTGGCCGCAACCTGAAGGACGAGGTCTACTCGCATTTTGGCTTCGACAATACTTCGATTGGTTCACGCACGGTGTGGTTGGCTCCACCAAGAACCTATGGTCTGGAAGTCGTCTACAACTTCTGAGTTCGCTTCGCGGTAGTTGCACCCCACGGGGCTGCACTACCGCGCTTTTTCCCCGAAATCCGTTCCCTCTTTAATCAGGTGCCCCGATCATGCGAGAAGCCGTCATTGTTTCTACCGCCCGTACTCCCATAGGCCGTGCCTTTCGCGGCGCTCTCAACAACATAAAATCCCCGACTCTTGCAGGGCATGCGATTGCCCATGCTGTAAACCGAGCGGGCATAGAAGCTGAGCGAGTAGAAGATGTTATTCTCGGGACGGTGCTTGGAGCTGGTACCGCCGGCCTTAATGTTGCCCGCAATGCAGCACTGGTCGCGGGGTTACCGGTAACGGCCGGGGCGCAAACCATCGACCGTCAGTGTTCCTCCGGACTTATGGCGGTCGCGACCGCTGCGAGACAGATCATGGTGGAAGGCATGGATGTCGTGGTTGCCGGAGGGCAGGACAATATATCCGCGCTGCAGAACCAGTACCTCAAGTGGGTGCAAGAGGAAGCAGACGAGAATGTAGTGCAGAAGCAGGAGCATGCCTACATGGGTATGCTCCTGACTGCCGAACATGTGGCCAGCAAATATGGCATCAGCCGGGAGGTGCAGGATACCTACGCGCTACAGTCGCAGCAGCGTACTGCGGCGGCGCAGGCTGCTGGCCGGCTCGACGCTGAAATAGTGCCAATAACCGCGTTACAGAAGCTGGTTGACAAGGAATCCAGGGAGGTGTCCTACCGGGAAGTCACCCTCGACAGGGATGAAGGTAACCGTGCTGATACGACGCTGGAAAGCCTGCAAAGTCTTGGGCCGGTTATCGAGGGCGGCTGCATTACTGCGGGCAATGCCAGCCAGTTGTCGGACGGCGCATCGGCCTGTGTGCTGGTAGAACGCAAGCTTGCCGAGCAGCAGGGGTTGCAGCCGTTGGGTCTTTACCGCGGCATGAGCGTGGTGGGTAATGCACCAGAAGAAATGGGTATTGGGCCGGTATACGCGGTTCCAAAGCTCCTGAAACAGCACGGGTTGGGTATTGGTGACATCGGTCTCTGGGAGCTGAACGAGGCGTTCGCGGTGCAGGCGGTCTATTGTCGCGACACTCTGGGCATTGATCCCGAGCTCTACAACGTCAACGGTGGCGGCATTTCGATCGGCCACCCCTACGGCATGACCGGTTCGCGACTGGTGGGCCATGCACTTATTGAGGGTAAGCGTCGCGGAGTTCGTTACGTGGTAGTCACCATGTGCGTCGGCGGCGGCATGGGCGCTGCGGGTCTGTTCGAAGTCCTGTAGCCGCAAAAGAAAGGGCCACTATGGGAATAGTGGCCCTGACTCCGGCTCCGTGTGTTGCTCAGTCGGGGGCATTCACCTTTCGCATGTCAAAACCTTCCCACTGGTTTTCCATGACCTTGTGCAAGATGCGGCGATAGCCGCGTACGCCGCCAGAGTAGGGCATGAACACGTGCGGCTTGCCCGGAACCTCGTCACCCATATAGTACGAACGAGCCTTTGGGTAGAGAGTCTCCTGAGAGCGCTCATTCACGTGCTGAACCCACTTTTGCTCTGCATCAGGTCGTGCCTCCACCTCATCCAGGTCCCGGGCATTCATATCGGTGATCATGTCGCGAATAAAGTCCGCGTGGTCTTCTGTGGAGACCAGCACGTTGCTGAGCAGCGACGGACTACCAGGGCCGACCATGATGAAGAGATTAGGAAATCCGGTGGTACTCAAGCCGAGGTAGTTGGCGGGGCCATCGCTCCACTTTTCTCTCAGTGTCACACCGCCACGGCCAATAATCGCCGGTGCGAGAATTGAGCCGGTAAACACGTCGAACCCGGTGGCAAAGATAATCATGTCCAGCGGGTACTCTCCGGCCTTGGTCCGGATACCGTTTGCGGTGAATTCGACGATAGGGTGCTCCTTGATGTCAACCAGCTCCACGTTGTCTCGATTGAAGGCTTCGTAGAATCGGTGGTCCACCGACGGGCGCATGGCCCCGAAAGGAAAACCGCGCGGCGTGAGCTTTTCGCGCACCACGGGGTCGTGCACTTTTTCAGCGATCTTGCGATGAACGAACTCCACAACCCTGTCGTTGGCCTCTTCGTTGAGCAGGATGTCGTGATAGGCGAGTGCAAAGCCGAATCCCAGGCGGTTCCAGGCCCTCTCCAGAACCTGTTCGCGAACATCGGGTGGATCTTCCAGCAGTGACTTCTTGTTGGGTATGAATCCCAGACCGCTGGGAGAATTGCGGGCCTGTTCGCGTCGGGCCGGGTAGTCGGCCTTGATGGCTGCGTCTTCCGCGTCGCTGATATGGGCGTGGCATGCCGGAATGCTGTAGTTCGCTGTGCGCTGGAAGACGCAGAGATGTGCCGCCTTTTCGGCAATGACAGGGGTCATCTGTACACCGGATGAACCGGTGCCAATGATGCCGACGCGCTTGCCGATGAAGTCGACCGGATGACGGGGCCACAGGGCGCTATGGTAAACCTCACCCTGAAAATGGGCTTCACCCGGAAAATCGGGTTTCTTCGGTTTCGACAGTTGCCCGACCGCCATCACCACAAAGCGCGCGGTAATGGGACCACCACGACTGGTGGTTACCGTCCAGTTCGCCGCGGCCTCATTGTAGGTGGCGGATTCCAGCCTCGTGCTGAACTCAATGTCCTTGCGCAGCTCAAACTTGTCTGCGACATGGCGGATGTAGTCGAGAATTTCGCTTTGCTGTGCGTAGCGCTCGGTCCAGCGCCACTCCTGCTCAAGTTCTTTCGAAAACCCATAGGAATAGTCATAACTCTCAACATCACAGCGGGCGCCCGGATAGCGATTGTAGTTCCAGACACCGCCGACTTCGTCCGAGGCTTCGATGACTCTGCAGTTCAGCCCCTCCTTTCGCAAGGTGTACAAGGCTCTCAAGCCCGCAAATCCGGCACCGACGATCAGTACATCGATCATGTCTTTGGGCATCTTGGTCATCTGGTTCTCCTTCTGGTGGTCTTGGCGGCCCAGCCGGGTTGTATCTCCGGTCAGGATCTTGCTGGGCGCAGGCTGGACAAATTATCAACAAGTGCGTTGCATTTAGTCAACATATATGTTGAACTTAATTTGTCTGGACTATGATTTGGATCATGCTCGCGGCTTTTTGTGGGCACTGCCGAGCGGAAAATGTAAAGGAAATCGACAATATGAATCAGCGCGCTGACAGTGAATTCCCCTCTGTACGCATAACCCGCGACACACCAGTCGGCTACGAATTGCAGCCGGTGAAAAAGCGGGCCGTAATTCAGTTAATGGGATCGCGGCTTTGGGGGCGCTTCAATCCAAATCACTGGGATCCGGATTACGCGGATTCCACCGGGCTTGATGCCCCGATCCAGACTGGGGAAATGTCCTCCGCCTATATCGCTGAGATGTGCGTCAATCATTTTGGCGCTGACCTGTTTCGCAACGCGCGGATAGTTTGCAAATACATTGCCTCTACCCTGGCGAATGAAGTCATTACTACCCACGGGGTGGTTTCCGCCAAGACACCGGAAGGCGATGGCTACCGGTTCAAGGTAGAGGTCTGGTGTGACAACGAAGCGGGCGAGAAAAAAACGGTCGGTTGGGTGGAGGTCAGCGTCGGTGGTTGACCTGGTGAGAACATCGGCAGAGTGCGGCACATGACAACAGCAAGGAGCAGGGCAATGAAAGAGACAACGGCGGCGTTAAATCAATTGCGCCCTCAGAGTGCCATCCAGGCAGAACAGACACGAGCGTTCATCCGGGGTCTGGAGCAGGATGCCGAGACCTACTGGGATATGGTGCAGGTAGGGGATGAGCTGTCGCGTGATCTTCACATGACTCCGGAGCTGATTATCCTCTATGCCGATGGCGTCGAGGACTTTAACCCCTGGTACGAGGCCTGGAGAATGAACTCGTGGCATATCCCCGGAGAGTCTCCCTTTGGAGGCGCCATCGTACCACCGCTGCTGGTATCGCATTTCATCCTCTCTGTGCAGTTCGACCACACCCGCCCTTTTGCGATCGGCTCGATCCACACTTATCACGATTCTGAAATCCTGGCGCCGATTCCCGTCGGTGCAACGGTCCGTATCACGACTCGCGCCGTGGACAAGTACGAAAAGCGCGGGCGGCGTTATGTGCGCCACGAGGCAGATGTGGTGGACGCGGATACCGGGACACATTACTTCCACGAAACCCGCGACATTCTATCCTTGTAGGGAGACAGCCATGATGCATGAAGCAAAGAGCTTCGTTGTCGACGGCTTGATGGCAGAAGGTTCCGAAGGTGTCCGCTTGTGTGCTTCCAGTTGCGGGGGATGTGGCAGTGTGTATTTCCCACGGACTGTCAGCTGCCGCAACCCCGATTGCTCGTCAACGTCTCTGGAGGAAAAGCTGCTGGAGGGTCGGGGCATACTTTACAGTTATACGATACAGCGCTACCAGCCGCCAAACCTGTTTCGAATCGATAACTGGGAGCCCTATGCGCTTGGCTTGGTGGATCTGCCGGAGGGGATTCGGGTGATGGGAATGTTGTCTGGTTTTGATCTCGACAACATCCGTATCGGCGAGACGGTGAAGCTGATATCCGAATGCCTGTTCACGGATCCGGATCGGGGAAAAGTGATGACGTACAAGTTTGCTCCCGAGATAACGGGGAGGGACGCGCAGTGAAGCCAGTTTATGTCCTCGGCGTCGGCGCCCACCCGTGGGGGAAATGGCCGAACAAGCCCCAGGTTGCTTTGGCCGTAGAGGCGCTGCAGGCCGCATTCATGGATGCGGGAATTGGCTGGCCGCAGGTCGAAGGCATGGTGGCCGCCAGCTCCCGTTTTGAGGGGGGTATGGGCTGGGGACTGCATGCCAACGAAGTTGTGCAGACGGTGTCTGAGCAGGGTATTCCCTGTATCAATGTGGGCGGCGCCTGCGCTGCAGGCGTTATCGCTTTTCACACGGCCTGGGCGATGATTGCGAGCGGGCAGCACGACGCAGTGGCCGTCGTGGGAGCGGAGCGGATGCCCAAGGGGTTCATTCCGCGACCGCCGGGTAGCCAGGACGATATCAGCGACTCCGACTACCTGCGCTGGGTCGCGATGGGTGCCACTAATCCCGCCTACTGGGCGCTGGAGGCACAGCGCCGCTTTCATGAATACGGCACCACGCCTGAGACCCTTGCACTGGCGGCCGTCCAGATGCGTAGTAATGCCGCGGGTAACCCTTATGCCCGTTACCGCGAGCCGTTGACGGTGGCTGAGGTACTGGCATCGCCGATGGTCTCCGATCCGTTGCATTTATTGCAGATCTGCCCGGTGAGCGATGGCGCGGCCGCTCTGGTGTTGGGCAGTGAACGGTTTCTCGCGCATGTCGACCGGGATCCTGTGCAGGTCGCGGGCTGTGCCGTGGGGTCGGGCCAGTTTGGCGATCCGGCAAGACGCATTCCCACCATTGCCAATAATGTCTTGCCCGGTGTGGCGCATACCAGCGAAGTGGTGGGGGCGGTCAGTCGCGCTCTGAAGATGGCAGGCATGGGGCCCAGAGACGTCGATATTCTGGAGATGGCCGATAATTCAGCGTGGCACCTGCTGGCCTGGCCGGAGCTGTTTGGTATTGTCGAGCCCGGCCAGAGCGACTGGATGCTGGCGCGTGGCCGCTATGCCCGGGACGGGGATCTTGCTCTCAACCCCGGCGGTGGCTTCCTGTCTTTTGGGGAGGCGACCACAGCCCAGGCGGTACTGCAACTCTGTGAACTCACCTGGCAGTTGCGCGGCGAAGCCGAGGGGCGACAGGTGGCGGGCGCCAAGGTCGGTTTGTCTGCGGTGCTGGGTCTCGGCGCCAATGGTGGCTCGGTGGTGCTAAAACGCTAACCGGCAACCTTTGTGGTTGTCTTGAGGGGGACATTCATGAGCATGCGGAAATCCGTGGTCGAGCGTCAGCAGGCGCTGGAAAGTCGTCATCCGGCGTGGGTGGCGCGCACCCTGGACCAGGCGTTGGATGAGGTCGCCCGGACATGGCCTGATCGCGAGTTCATCGTCACCGACCATGTCAGTTTCAGCTACCGGGAGGTCGACCAGTGGGCTACCCGTCTCGCCTATGGTTTGCAGCATGCAGGCATTCGCCCTGGCGATCACGTTGCCCTGATCATGGCCAACTATCCCGAGTTTGTGGCTCTCAAGTTTGCGATCTCTCGTGTTGGAGCCACGGCGGTTCCGATCAATTTCCTCAACCGGCGAGACGAGCTTGCCTATGTTCTGGAACAGTCCGACGCCCGTTGCCTGGTAACCATGGACAGTTTCCGCAATCTTGATTATCTCGAGATGCTTGACCAGCTGGCGCCCGGCTGGGAGCGGGCGGGCGGTGGCGCCCGGTTTCCTGATCTCGAGCGCGTCTTTGTATTCCCGACTTCCGATCGTGCCCTGCGTCCGGGGGCCCGCCCGCTGGCGGAACTCGATAGCGGCAACGCCGCGCCAATGGCCACCTTTGCGGACCCCCGGGCGACCGCGGACATCATCTACACCTCGGGCACTACCGGTGGCCCCAAGGGCGTCATGTTGACCCATGACATGTTACTGCGCACGGCCTACGGCAGTGCTTTTGGCAGGGCCTTCGAGGATGGACGACGTATTCTGTTTGCGATGCCCATGTACCATGTCTACGGTTACGTTGAGGGGCTGCTGGCCGCTCTAATGGTGGGTGGCGCGGTGATTCCCCAGCTGCAATTCGACGCTGCCAAAACCCTGCGCGCGGTCGGCGAGCACCGCGCCAACGATATACTGCTGATCCCTACCATGACCCTGTCCCTGCTGGATGAACTGGAGCGGCAGCCCTATGAGCTGGGGTCGCTCACCGCCATGCTCTCTTCCGGAGGGAAGTCGCCGCCCGACATTTGGGATCGCATTGCCTCACTGTTCGGCCCCATTGAAGTAACAACGGGCTACGGCATGACGGAGGCCACGGCATCCTCGACGGTGACTCGCCCGGACGACCCTTCAGAGCGGTTGAGAAATAGCAACGGTCGCCTCCGTGACGTCGGTGTGGCGGGTGATCCGGACAATGACGGCAAGCTCGTTGTCTACCGGGTCGTGGATTCCGCCTCTGGGGCCGAATTGTCTCGGGGTTCCCTGGGCGAATTGCGCATGAAGGGAATGGGTGTCACGCGCGGTTATTACAACAAGCCTGCCGAGACCGCCGCAGCCCATGACGACGAGGGTTGGTTCCGCACAGGAGACCTGGGCATTCTGGATGAAGAGGGTTACATCACTCTCAAAGGGCGCACCAAGGAGAGTTACCGCTGCGGTGGAGAACTGGTGTTGCCGCTGGAGGTAGAACAGGTGCTCGCGACGCACCCTGCGATCAGTGAGGTACATGTGGTAGCCGTGCCGGATACGCGCATGGGAGAGGTTGGCATCGCTTGTGTGGTGGCACCATCGCAACCGCAGGTCACCGAGGCTGAGTTGATCGAATTCTGTGCGCCTCGTCTGGCCCGCTTCAAGATGCCCAGACACGTAATCTTTATCCGCCCGGAGCAGGTGCCGGTCACCGCGACTGGACGTCCGCGCAAGTTTTTACTCGCCGAGCTTGCGCAGGATCTGTTGGCCGGAAAATGAATAAAGGGGCAGTGCAATGAGCAAAGTGGCAGTGGTAACGGGCGGTGCCCGCGGTATCGGTACAGCAATCGCGAAACGATTGGCCGGTGACGGTCTGGATATCGCGATCCTGGATGTCGACGTCAGCCAGTGTGCAGCCACTGTGGCAGCGTTAGAGGCTCTGGGTAGCCGGGCTCTGGCGATTACCGTGAACGTGGCCGATGAGGCCTCCGTGGCCGCAGCGGTTACCCGCATTAGCGATGAGTTGGGGCCTCCGCTGGTGCTGGTGAACAATGCCGGCGTCATGCGTTCCCGTATGGCACATCGGATGAGCCTGGCTGAATGGGAGCTGGTACTGGACGTGAACCTGCGTGGTGCCTTTCTGATGAGTCGGGAACTGGCGCCATTCATGCGCGCGGCGAAATGGGGCCGGATCATCAACCTCTCCAGCACCGGGGCTCTGGGCCTGGTGGGTGGTGCCAACTACGCCGCCGCCAAGGCTGGCGTACAGGGTTTGACCAAGACCCTGGCTCTGGAGCTGGGGCCCTTCAACGTCACCGCTAACGCGATTGCGCCTGGCTTCGTCGTGACCGACATGACCCGCAGCATGGCCCAGGAGGTGGGCGTCAGTGTCGAGGAGATGGAGGCGGATATGGTGAAAGATATCGCCGTCGGTCGCGCCGGCACCCCTGAAGATATTGCTCATGCAGTGGCGTTCTTTGTCGACGAGCGCTCCTCGTTTGTCTCGGGCCAGGTGCTGTACGTTGCCGGCGGCCCTAAAACCTGATTCCGCGCAGGCCTACTGGATGATCGCTACGGCGCGGGTCCACCCCGCTGAGGCGCCGCGTATCTTGCAGGGAAAGCAGGACACCTCGAAACCGGTTGGCGGCAGTGCTTCCAGGTTGTGCAGCTTTTCCAGGTGACAATATCCGATATCCCGCCCGGCCTTGTGCCCCTCCCAGATCAGCCCCGCATTTTTTGTCGTTTCGTAGCGTTGTCCGGTATGAACGAAAGGCGCGTCCCAGCTCCAGCCGTCGGTGCCAGTCACACGCACGCCCCGCTCCAGCAGGTACATGGTGGCTTCGTAGCCCATGCCGCAGCCGGCTGAGACGTAGTCGTCATCGCCGTAGCGGGTGCCGGCGGCTGTGTTTACGAGGACGATCTCCAGCGGCTGTAGAGTGTGGCCGATCCGCGCCAGCTCCGCCTCCACGTCCTCTGCGGTTACCACGTATCCGTCCTCGAAATGGCGAAAGTCGAGTTTTACCCCGGGCTGAAAGCACCAGTCCAGCGGCACTTCGTCGATGGTGATGGCTCGCTCGCCGCCGTTCATGGTGGAGGCGAAGTGCCAGGGCGCATCCAGATGGGTGCCGTTGTGGGTGATCAGTTCCACCTTCTCTACCGCCCAGCCTTCACTGTCGGGCAAGTCGTCGGCCTGCAATCCAGGGAAAAAGCCGAGGATATCGGGAAGCGAGGCCTGGTGATCTATGTAGTGGATTTTTGGCTGGTAGCCGGGAGGATCAGAGATGACGTCATTTTCGAGGTAGATGGAAAGGTCGATTATCTGTCTGCTCATGAGAAATTCCTCGCTGTAGACTGCGTTGGACTGACCGGTGCGGAGGGGTATGATAACAATTCAACAAATCTGTTGACAATTTTTTGTGGCCTTGCTGATGCGGGACAACCTTTGCTGAGCCAGGATTCTGTCGATGGTGTCCGGATGGTGCGCCCACAGATCCTTTCTTGCCTGTTCACTCCTGCGGTGTACAACCCGCATCACTGGCGCTATGGTCAGGGGCAGGGTTGTCGTGGTTGGGAGAAGCAATGCTCAGGCGTGGACGTGAAGTCAAAGACAGTGTGTCAACGCACTTTGGCAGCCGCCTTTCCAGCGGGGAGGGCGTGCTGCAACTGGCGCTGCTGGGCCTGCTGTCCGGTTTGGGTACCGGCGCCGTTATCCTGTTGTTTCGCAGCGCGATAGAGTGGCCCCTGGAATATTTCCTGCCGGGTGCTGACAGTGAGGCGTTCGAGCAGTTGAGCCAGGTCGTGCGCATGTGGCTGCCCCTTGCCGGTGCACTCGGGCTCGGTGCCTTTCTGCATTTTCTTTCGGTAAGCGACCGGCGAGTCGGCGTGGCGCATGTCATGCATCGGTTGAACTACCACCAGGGCTACATGCGCTTGCGGGGTGCGGCGATCCAGTTCCTGCTGGGGGTCGGCACAGTGGTTACCGGCCAATCCGCGGGGCGCGAGGGGCCGGCGGTGCATCTGGGGGCGGCCTTTTCCAGCCTGTTGGGGCAGTGGCTGCGGCTACCCAACAACAGTATTCGTACGCTGGTGGCCTGCGGCGTTGCCGCCGCCATTGCCGCGTCTTTCGATACGCCCATCGCCGGGGTGATCTTCGCCATGGAAGTGGTGATGATGGAATACACCATCGGGGTGTTTACACCGGTTATTCTCGCCGCGGTGTCCGCGGCGGTACTGACAAGGGCGGTATACGGTGCAGAGCCCGCGTTCGAGGTGCCGTTAGTCACTTTGCAGTCACTCTGGGAGATTCCCTGGATCCTGCTGGTCGCGGCCCTGATTGGCGTTGCCGCAGCCCTGTTCATCCAGCTGATTGAATCGGCTGGGCGCTTCGACAGTCGACCTATCATGCTGCGCCTCCTCATGGCGGGCCTGTTCATGGTGCCGTTTGCCTTGCTGGTGCCGGAGGTGATGGGCATCGGTTACGACACGGTGGAGCAGACGATTAACGGCCAGTTGGCGCTTTGGGTGCTGCTGGGCGTCGGTGTGGCGAAGCTGGTCGCGACCAGCGTGACCGTGGGGCTGGGCATGCCCAGCAGTATCATCGGCCCCACCCTGGTCACGGGTGCCACGCTCGGCGGGGCACTGGGTCTGGTTGGTGCTGCATTCATGCCGGAGCAGGCCTCCAGCGTGGGCTTCTATGCCATGCTGGGCATGGGCGCCATGATGGGGGCTGTGTTGCAGGCCCCGCTGGCGGCGCTGATGGCCTTGCTCGAATTTACCCACAATCCGCACATCATCATGCCGGGCATGCTGGTCATTACCGTGGCCAGTCTGGTGACCAGCGAGGTGTTCGGCAAAAAGGCCGTATTCCAGAGCATGCTGAAGGCGCAGGGCCTGGGCTATGACACCTCTCCTCTGACCCAGGCGCTGCGGCGGGTCGGCGTTGGCGCCATCATGGAGCGCAGCGTGAAAGTCACGCCCCGTCTGCTGGATGCGGAGGGTGCCGCCGCGGTGCTGTCGGCGGGAACCCGCTGGCTGCTGGTGGAGGGCAGCAGCGGACCGGTGTCCTTGCTGCTCACTGCTGATCTGGCGCGGTATATTGAGCAGGCTGAAGACCTGGCAGAGGAGGGTGCTGATCCGGTCTCCGCACCGCCGATTGACCTGCTGGCGATCCCGGCCAAACGGCTGGATGTGGCCCCGGTGTCATATCAGGCCACGCTGGAAGAGGCGCTGAAGACGCTGCAGCATTCCGGCGCGGAGGTGCTGTATGTGCGCCAGTATCTGTCCTACGGCATTGTGCGCATTGCCGGTGTTGTCCACCGGGCGGACATCGACAGCTACTACCAGGTGGGCTCGGCGACTATCTAACGCATTTGGGGGATGCCGGTGTCGTATGGGGGGCGTAGGGTGTCGGCGATGCGTTGATGTATCAACCGATAACTAGAAAAGGGGATTCAAGAGTATGAATAAGGTTGCATCCAAACCTGTCCTGCAACACTTTCCGAAATTACTCATTGCCGCGGCAGTGCTCGCAACTACCCAGGCGCAGGCACAGGGGCTCGAAGAGGTCGTCGTCACCGCCCAGAAACGCGAGCAGTCACTGCAGGACGCGCCTATCGCAATCACCGCGTTCGGCCAATACGAGCTTGAACAGCGCGGCATCCGTGACCTGGTTGACCTCGCAACGATCGCGCCCAACGTCAAGGTCGCGCCGCTGCCGTCGAACACGGCCAAGGCAACGGTGGCCATTCGCGGCTCCGTGACGTCCAACCCCGGCATTTACTGGGAGCCTACCGTAGGCATTTATCTGGACGGGGCCTATGTAGGCAAGTTTTCCGGCAACGTCTTCCGGCTCGCGGAAGTGGAGCGTATTGAGATACTGCGTGGCCCCCAGGGCACGCTGTTTGGCCGCAACACCTCTGGCGGGGCGGTCAACGTGGTCACGCAGAAACCTACCGGAGAACTCGGTGGCCGGCTGCGTGCGGGCGTGGGCAATTTCGGTTATACCGAATTGGATGGCAGCCTGAACCTGCCTCAGCTTGATCTCGGTGGCGCGGGGAACCTGAAAAGCCGTGTGAGTCTTGCCTGGGATGACCGCGATGGCTTCTACGACAATGTACCGGCCGCACCGGGGACCACGATCACACACCCTTTCACCGGCCAGCCGATTCCGGCCAATCCCCCGGGTGCTGAAGATGAGCAGAATGCTGCCTCCAGTACGGTTGCCCGCCTGGACCTTCTCTGGGATGTCAGCGACCGCTTTTCGGTTAGATATTCGCTGGATGAGGTCGATGTCGAAAATACACCAGGCAAACCCCAGTTCACGAGTTTCGATCCGACCAGCCTGACCTTTGGCTTTCCCCTGCCGGGAGACCTTGCCCAGTTTCTAACCAGCGAGACGGATAATCTCGAGGCGAACAGTATCGACGCCGATGTCTATGAGGAGTTCGATTCCACCAGCAACACCCTGACCTTGGATTATGACCTGGGCAATGCCGGGATTCTGGGTGATGCGTCGATCAAGTATGTCTACAACCACCGGGATCTGAGTTTTGCCCAGAGTCTGGATAACGACGGCACGCCATTTTCTCTGTTCCACTCGGCAATCGAAGAAGAGTACACCCAGCAATCGCATGAAGTGCAGCTCACCGGCTCACATGAGCGACTGAACTATGTGATGGGGCTGTACTATTTTGAAGAAGACGCGGATGTGTACAACCCGCTGCAGCCTTTGAACTCCTTCTTTGGCCCACTGTTGTCACGCAACGCCTATGGTCTGGAGTCAGATCAGTTTGCCGTCTACGGTCAGGCCGACTGGCGCCCGCCGGTGCTGGATGACCGTCTGACGATTACGGCTGGCATTCGCTGGACAGAGGAGGAAAAGACGGTCTACATCGATCACCCGAACGACAATCCGCCCTTTGCCGGTGAAAACACTGATGATTACAGCAATGTGGCGCCCACGTTGATCTTCAGCTACGAGTTCACTGACGAGTTCAACGCTTACGCCAAGTATGCGAAGGGCTGGAAGGCAGGTGGTTTCAACGGTGAAGCAGGCAGCATTGAAAACTTCAATGTGGGCTTTGATCCAGAGGAGATTGATTCCTACGAGATCGGCTTCAAGAGCCGTTGGCTGGACAACACGCTGCAGTTGAACGGCGCAATGTTCTACAACGACGAATCGGATATTCAGCTTTCGGTATTCATACCCCGCGATGGCGGTGTGGCATCGGTCATCGAGAACGCCGGTAAATCGGTTAAACAGGGCGTGGAGCTGGAGGTTGTCTACATGCCGACGGCCGATCTGATGCTGAGCGCGAACTACGGTTATCTGGACTCCGAGTTCACTGAGTTCCTGGAGTTCGATCCAGTGCTGGGTGAAACTGTCGATGTGTCAGATGAACGCTTTACACAATATACACCCGAGCACACGGTCAACCTGAGTGTCGAGTACACCATGCTGCGCAGCGACTACGGGGACCTTATGGGGCGCCTCGATTACAGCTATAACAGCGAATATACGCCCTATGTGAAGCCCGAGCAGAAAGCGGTTTCGGATATTGACGGCTACGGCACTCTCAACGGACGCCTTACGCTGATCAATATCCCGGTCGGCGATAACCAGCTGCAGGTTGCGCTTTGGGGCAAGAACCTGCTGGATGAGGAATACCGTCTGAACACCGTACCCTTCGGCCCGTTCACGGTAAGCTTCTTCGGCAACCCGCGCACCTACGGTTTGGAGGCACAGTACACCTTCTGACCTGTTCCGGTTCGGCCCGGCGATGGCGCTCGTCGGGCTGAACTGCTGTTTCGCTGCTACTCTCCCCACATCTGCTGGGCGGCACGCAGGACATGGCTGACCAGCTGTGGTTGCCTGTTCGTACCGGTCTTGGAAAAGATGGCCGCCAGCTGTGCGCGTGTTGTGTGGCGCGAACGTCCCAGGCTGTCTGATATCTCGGCAAGGCTCTCACCCTCCACCAGGCGTTTTGTCAGTATGGCTTCGGCACGCGTCAGGGCGAACAATTCCATCAGCAGTTCCTCGGTAATGATCTGTGTGCCGGCAGCATCGCGAAACAGCAGCAGCGTGGTCATCGAAGCGCTTTCCTCGATTCCGGGTTGGGGTGCTATGCGTTGCATCAGCACACTCCAGTGCTGGCCTGCCGGTCGCAATATCTGCAGCGACTCGGTTCGTTGCGCTGAAGCATCGCGTGTCAGCCGGTTCAACGCGGCGCGCAGCATGACGGTGCTTTCGCTTGAGCTGCACCGCAAGCAGCCGGCATCGATGAGCAGCCCGTCGGCATGTTGCAATACCCGGTCGGCGACCGGGTTGGCGATCAGTACCTCGCCGCCGTCGCCGAGGACCAGGGAGCCGATGGCAAGCTGGTCCACCGTCGCATCGGAAATGCTGAGCTGGTAGTCACGTTTCGCAAGGCGTGCATAGAGCGCGATGGCAGTGCGCAGCCAGGGTATCAAGGCAGCCAGCTTTGCACGATCTCCGGCGCTGAAGTGCGCTTGGCCGCGCGCCCGGGCGCAGCGCAGGCGGAAGACCATACCGGTTTCCGGGTCCTCCAGGTTGATTCCTATCAGGTCGTCCGTCGCCCCGTAGTCCTGCAGGTAGGTGAAAAAATTGGTGTGCCGCTGGGTGAGCTCCTGCCTGCTCAGCATCTCGCTCAGTATGGCGATGTCGTCCAGGGGAAGGTCGAGGAACGGGCTCTCGCGAAAGATGCTGTTTTGCAGCAGTACCAGTGCCGCCGTATTGCTTTGAGTGGAGATCAACACCCCGGGATCTCCTGGTCTGGGGCGGCGCAGCACCATCGTCGCGTGTTGCCCGTCCAGGTATTGCTCCAGTTCCGACAGGAAGCTTAGCCAGGGTGGCTCTTGCAGCAGGCTGTCAAACAGCGCGGAGGTCAGTGTTTCAGGCACCTTCATGTGCGTATTTTCCTCTCGTGTGGCGTTAGCGGCGGGTGGCAGTCGTTTGCCTGAACCAGTAGCGCACGGCTTTTCCACTAGTGCATTTGTGTTATGCGCACGGTGTAGAGCCTTAGGTATAGTGTACCGGTCGGGCCGGTCACCGTACGCCCTGCAGCGACGAATAATTGCGGAGCGAGGCGGCAGTGCACGGGTCCGTGAGTGTCAGATTAAGGAGGTTATGCCATGGACTTTACTGTCTGCCCGCTATCCGGGGGTGTGGGTGTCGAGGTGCTGGGACTGGACCCGGACAATGCCATTTCCGAGGCATCAGCGCGCGCGCTGCGCGATCTATGGCTGGACGCGGGCGTGATCCTGTTTCGCGGCATAGGCACATCGCCGGAGGCGCTGTTGAATATCTCACGCTGCCTCGGTGATCTGGAGCCTCATCCCATCGAGCACTTCCGCCTGCCCGGGTATCCCGAACTCATTCTGCTCAGCAACGAGAAAACGCTCACGGGTCCCGTATACGAGTTCGACGGTGTCGCCACGTATGGCCGCATTCCCTGGCACACGGACCTCGCGTTTACCACTACACCCAACGCGGGGGCTGTCCTGCGTATGGTGCGCAACAGTGAGCACGGGGGGCAGACCGGTTGGATCGACACCGCACTGGCCTATGATGCGCTGGATGCAGCAACACAGAAGCATATTGAGGGGCTTGAGGCACGCTATATCTTTTGCCCGGACTTGAGCGCCATGCGCTTTAACACCCCGGGTGGCAAGTTGCTCAAGTCTTCCATCAAGGGCCTGCCCACCTTCCCGCCTGTAGCCCACCCGCTGGTCTGGGTACATCCGGAAACCGGCAGGCGCATTCTGAATATCAGTACTCTGAATATTCAGTGCATTGAGGGCATGCCGCAGGCGGAGAGTGACGCGCTGATTGAAAAGCTGGTCGCGCACACGCTGCAGCCGCGCTTCCAGTATATCCACCTTTGGGAAAACAACGACGTTGTCGCCTGGGATAACCGCCGCACCATGCATATGGCCTTCGGCCATCCGGTAGACGAGACACGTATTGTGCAGCGCAGCACCATTCGCGGTACGGTGAAAATGGGTCGTGTGATTGAGACGTGTGAGGAGCAGACAGCATGAGCGAATTTGATCTGGTCATCCGTGGCGGCACGGTAGTAGACGGCAGCGGCGGTGAACCGCATGTCGCGGATGTCGCTATCAACGGCTCGGCCGTTGCCGCAGTAGGGCGTAGCCTGGGGCGGGGTCGAGAAGAGATAGACGCGCGCGGAATGCTGGTAACTCCCGGATTTGTTGACGTGCATACACACTACGATGGCCATGTGACCTGGGAGAACCGTCTCCGCCCCTCATCGTGCCACGGTGTCACCACCGCCATTATGGGCAACTGCGGTGTCGGCTTTGCCCCCTGTCGAAAGCAGGACCGCGATACGCTGATTCGCCTCATGGACGGCGTGGAGGACATACCCTTCCCGGTACTTGCGGAAGGCTTACCCTGGACCTGGGAAAGCTTCCCGGAATACCTCGATGTACTGGCTGGGCGCGACTACGATATGGACGTTGGCGGCTATCTGCCGCACGCGGCCCTGCGAGTTTATGTGATGGGTGAACGCGGTGCCCGGCGGGAACCTGCAACCCAGGTCGACATCGACCAGATGTGCGCGCTGCTGGAGCGGGCGCTGGAAGCCGGCGCCATGGGGATTGGCACATCGCGCACGCTGTTCCACCGGGCCAGCGACGGCTCGCCAATTCCGACTCTGGATGCCACCAACGAAGAGCTGCTGGCGCTCGCGCGCACCTTGCGCAAGGTTGGTAAAGGTGTGTTTCAGATCGTGGAGGATGTGCACCTGCCCGGCAAGGATGTCAGCGTTCTTCGCCAGCTCGCGGAGACGTCCGGGCGCCCGCTGACATTTTCCATGGGAACAGGCAATACCGGTCCACAGATATGGCCGCATTTGCTAAAAGGTCTGGAGGAGGCCAATGCGGCCGGGGTTACTGTCAAGGGGCAGGTGATGCCGCGGGCGATCGGAATGATGCTGGGCGTAGAGCTTACCCTCAACCCGTTTTACACCACTGCAGGTTACCGCGAGGTCGCGGACTTGCCGCTCGTCGAGCGCCTGGCCGCGCTGCGTGACCCTGAACGTCGCGCACGCATTCTGGCCGAACCGACAGATCCCGATCCGGCGCTGGTGCTCGGTCGCATGGTGCGCGACTTTGACTATATGTTCCTGCTCGGTGATCCACCGGATTACGAGCAGCCCTGGGAACAGAGCATTGCCGGGCGCGCGCAGGCGCAGGGCATCAGCGCGGCAGAGCTGGCCTACGACCTTATGGTCCAGGGCGAGCGCGGTACGGTGTTGTATCTGGCGATGGCCAACTATGCCGATGGCAGCCTCGATGCGGTGGGCGAAATACTGCGCCACCCGGATGTCTTGCCGGGTCTGGGCGACGGCGGTGCACACTCATCCACTATCTGCGACGGTAGCTACTCGACCTTTGCGCTCAGCCATTGGGGGCGCGACCGTCCTGCAGGAAGGATTCCCGTGCCAGAGCTGGTGCATCGCCTGAGCAGGGCAACAGCGCGCATCATGGGGCTCGAGGACCGCGGCCTGCTGGCCCCGGGGTACAAGGCCGATATCAACGTGATTGATTTTGACCGGCTGGCCCTGCATGTGCCGGAAATCACTTACGATTTGCCCGGCGGCGGGCGGCGCCTGGTGCAGCGCGCTGAAGGTTATGTGGCGACCCTCGTCAGTGGCGTTCCGGTCTACCGCAATGGCGAGGCGACAGGTGCCTTGCCCGGCAAGCTGGTGCGCGGTCAGCGGCCGGCGCCGGTACAGCGTTAGCGCCACCGGCGCCGGGCGTCAGTGCGCCGCCGGTGGCCGGTACCAGATCGGCGAGGTCCACGCGCGCTCCTGCAGGGTGGCAGGGACCTCCTCTGGCAGCGGCAGGCCAGTGCGCAGGCTGTCCCAGGTGCTCCAGCGGCAGGTGGGGTTCTCCAGTACGCGGGCGTAGTAGAAGGCCGGTTGTTCCGGGTTGAAGCCCGGGTCGCGCCAGCGGACGGCGATCTGGCCGTCGCCCTTGTGACGATCATACTCGCAGGTCTCCAGGGACACGGCAGCGCCGTTGTCCGGGCAGCGGTGGGTGCGTGGGTCCGGGTTCAGCCCGTCCGCACAGCCGACATCAAACACGGTCTCCCGGGTTGCGCCGTCCTCCACCCAGCCCTTGACGATCTGTACCCGCTGCAGCCAGGCGCTACCGGGATCTTTTGCGGCCCACAGCAGGAACTCGGGGCCGGCGCCCGTGGCCTGTGCGAGTTCACCGCCCATGGTAACGCCTGTCGCGTAGGCCTGTTGCACCCAATCCGGCCGGGTAAGCAGGTCGTCGGGCCAGCCCGCCCCGGCAAAGAAGCGCACGCTGATGCGCGGCCCGCTGGTGCCAAAGGTCTCCCGCCGCGCCAGCGCATCGTACAGGGCCTCGCGGGTGTTCTCGGTGGCCCAGACGCCGGCCAGTCCCGCCGAGCTGTATTTGATGTGATGGGTGTTGATGAAACTGCCACCCCGGCGTGTCTCCGGCGTGCCATCAGCGCTGCCGATCTTGCCGTGGTAGTTGTCCTCTTCCACCTGTGAGCCGGAATTATGGCTATCGCTGGCGGCGATCACGCCGAAGCGGTAGGGATTGTAGCCCTGCTGCGTCTGCAGCAGCAGGCCCGACAGCCAGGCATCGCGCACGTAGCTTCCCTGCACTTTGCCCAGGGTGCCGCGGCCACCGAGCAGGTCTTCCAGCAGCTCGAAACTTGCCCATTCATCGTTGGGTGACAGCAGCGGATGCGTTTCCGAGCTGCCCTTGATCTGGGAAATTTCAACCAGCGGTTCGTTGCGCTGACGCAGGGCCGCATAGTCGGCATCAATGGCCTCGCCGCCAAACGCGACGTCGGTGGGAAACATCAGGCCGTTGCTCAGGTTGCTGTTGTGGGCAATGGCCATACCTTCAATGCCGTGTGTGCGCTGCTCATCCAGCCAGGCCCACAGTGCGCGTGGCTCAACACTGTCGAAGCTGGAGAAAGGTTGGGCGGGCACCCGGCTGCTGCGGAAGATAACGTTGCGGTGCAGGTTGACTTCCTCCATGGCGCCGGAGGAGGTCCATTCGTAGCCGATCAGGGTGCTGAATTCTCCGGGCCGGTAGTGGCGCTCGGCGCTGCGTACATACTCCTGCCAGATGGACTGGCGCAGCGCCTGGTCCACCAGTGCCGGCATGGGGTTGTTGTCGCCCAGGGTCATCAGCACTTCCAGCACCGCGGCCTGCCGCCGCTCCGGGTCCTCGTCAGCCAGGCGGGCGGCAATCGGCAGGCCCGCCAATGCGCCCTGCGGTTCGAACAGGCGCGGCAATATGCCCATGTACTCGGAGTGGTCGGTAATAGCGACGAAATCGAGTGGCGCACGCAGCTGGATGGTAACGCCGCTGATGTGGGGGATGGCCTCTCCCCGCGCAAAACGGTAGGCATCATCGGGTGTCGTCCTCACGTTGAGCATGAACGCGTCGGGGGAGTTCATGGTGTGCACATGGAGCTCCCCGAAGAACGCCCGGGTACTCTGACCGGCCGCGCCGGCGGAGGCCTCTGCGGTGTGTGCGGCGGTCTGTACCAGGCTGAGACACAGTGCTGCGCCCAGTTGCAGAATCGATCGCGTATCGGTTTTCAGGGGCATGATGGTCTCGCTGCGAAAGCCAGTCTGCAGAGTAGTTGCAGGGGGGATGGCGGGCGAGTCCCGTCCCGCGGTTCCCCGTGCGTGGTTTGTATACGCGGACCGTTCCTCCGGATGATGTGGTCGACTCGCGGGATAAAGTTTCATTTGAAACTATGTTGACCTGTGCCTATACTCGGTAGCGGTTGGCGATTTCGCGGCTGCGGCACCCCGGGAGGCACACAATGTCAGATCTGTTCGAAAACCCCATGGGCCTGGACGGATTCGAGTTCGTCGAATTCACCGCACCGGCGCCGGGCGTGCTGGAGCCGGTGTTCGAATCCATGGGGTTTACCTGCGTGGCCCGGCATCGCAGCAAGGATGTGGCGCTGTGGCGGCAGGGTGATGTCAACTTCCTGACCAACTACCAGCCCGGAAGTCACGCCTGGTACTACGCTCGCGAACATGGACCGTCGGCCTGCGGCATGGCGTTTCGCGTGCAGGACGCAACGCTGGCCTACAACCGGGCGCTGGAGAAAGGCGCGCAGCCGGTTACGGTGGAAACCGGCCCAATGGAACTGCGCCTGCCCGCCATCCGCGGCATCGGTGGCGCGATTCTCTACCTGATTGACCGCTACGCGGAAGGGCAGAGCATTTATGACATCGATTTTCATTGGGTGCCCGGCGCAGACAGGAAGCCCGCGGGCCTCGGCTTTCACACCCTGGACCACCTCACCCACAACGTGTACCGCGGTCGCATGGCCTATTGGGCCCGGTATTATGAGGAGCTGTTCGGGTTTCGCGAAATACGCTACTTCGATATCGAGGGTGAGCACACGGGTCTCTTGTCGAAAGCCATGACGGCACCGGATGGCAAGATCCGCATCCCGCTGAACGAGGAGTCCCGCGGTGGCGGCCAGATCGAGGAGTTCCTGATGGCCTACAATGGCGAAGGGATACAGCACATTGCGCTGGCCTGCGACGACATCCTCGCCTGCTATGACCGGTTGCAGGCGGCAGGCATGACCTTCATGACCGCGCCTCCCGCCACTTACTACGAGATGCTGGAAGGGCGCTTGCCGGGTCACGGTGAGCCGGTGGCGGAATTGCAGTCGCGGGGTATTCTTCTCGACGGCAGCACGGAGGGGGGCAGCCCGCGGCTGCTCCTGCAGATTTTCTCCGCCAACCTGCTGGGCCCGATGTTTTTCGAATTCATCCAGCGCAAAGATGACGACGGTTTTGGTGAGGGCAATTTCAAGGCGCTGTTCGAATCGATCGAGCGCGATCAGCTCGCCCGGGGCGTGCTCAACGTCACCCAGGCCGGGTGAGGAGGCGCCATGCAGATCCGCCGGATTCATCATGTTGCATATCGCTGCAACGATACCCGGGAAACCGTGGAATTCTACCGCCGCGTGCTGAACATGCAGCTCGTGCTGGCCATTGCCGAGGATGAGGTGCCCTCCACCCGCGAGCCGGACCCCTACATGCACGTATTCCTCGATGCCGGCATGGGTAACGTGCTGGCGTTTTTCGAGTTGCCGAATTCGCCGCCGATGGGTCGCGACGGCAATACACCGGAGTGGGTGCAGCACATCGCCTTCGAGGTGGACAGTGAGGAGGCCTTGCTGGCCGCCAAAGCCGAGGTCGAGCAGCAGGGCATCGCGGTGGTCGGACCCACGCACCACGGTATCTTCCGCTCCATTTATTTCTTTGATCCCAACGGGCATCGGCTGGAGCTGGCCGCCAATATTGCGCAACCGGGGGACCTCGACCGCTTGCGCGCGGTGGCGCCCGAAATGATCGAAGAGTGGTCCCGCACCCGCCGGGCGCCACGTCATGCGGCGTGGTTGCACGAACGTGAACCCGGAGAGAATCGATGAAACTGGCATCCCTGCGTGAAGGTCGTGATGGCGCACTTGTGGTGGTATCCCGAGACCTGCAGCGCTGCCTCGCGGCAGGCGTGACCCTGCAGCAGGCGCTCGACAACTGGACACAGCACCAGCCCGCGCTGTCGGCCTTGTCGGCGCGGGTCAACGAAGGTGAGGGAGCTGCGTTTGACCAGGCTGCCTGCGCTTCCCCCCTGCCTCGGGCCTTCCAATGGGCGGACGGCTCGGCCTACGTGAACCATGTGGAACTGGTGCGCAAGGCACGGGGCGCAGAGATGCCGGAGAGTTTCTGGACCGACCCGCTGATGTACCAGGGTGGTTCGGACAGCTTTCTCGGACCGCGGGACCCCATTGTGATGGATGACCCCGCTTGGGGCATCGATTTTGAAGGCGAAGTGGCGGTGGTGACGGGGGACGTACCCATGGGTGTCAGTCCGGCTCAGGCCGGTGCAGCTATCCGCCTGATCATGCTGGTCAACGATGTCTCCCTGCGCAACCTCATTCCGGCGGAGCTGGGCAAGGGCTTTGGATTCTTCCAGTCCAAGCCTTCCAGCGCCTTCAGTCCGGTGTGTGTCACGCCGGACGAACTGGCCGCGGCCTGGGATGGTGGACGACTGCACCTGCCGCTGAGCGTGCGCTATAACGGCGAGCGCTTCGGCGAGGCAAACGCCGGGGTGGATATGACGTTTGATTTCCCCACACTTATCGCCCACGCCGCGAAAACCCGCCCTTTATGTGCCGGAACCATCATCGGTTCAGGCACCGTATCCAACAAGGGCGCCGATGGGTCACCGGGCAAGCCGGTGGCGGAAGGTGGCCTGGGCTATAGCTGTATCGCCGAGTTGCGGATGATTGAAACCCTGCGTGACGGCCAGCCCGCCACGGCGTTCATGCAGTTCGGTGACCGCGTATGCATTGAGATGAATGATGCGGCCGGCCACAGCATTTTCGGCCGAATAGACCAGACGGTGATGGCTCCTGTCGCTGCCTAGTGTGGCGCGCTGCCGCGCCAGCGGCTGCCCCGGTGCGATGGTGGTTTAACTATGCATTAAACAGAGAATATGCAGTAACGGATTCCGCGTGTTGCGCGGCCGCTGGGTTAGCATGGTGCTCTTGCGCAGCAAAGGAGCAGGGGCATGAAATTCTGGCAGGCGCTGGTCTGGACCGAACCGGAACAGCTGGTACCTCTGGCGCAGTTTGCCGAGGAACTGGGTTTCCACGGCGTGTTCAATGCCGACCACGCCGTATTCCCGGAAGAGGTGAAAACACCCTACCCCTACTCGGAGAGTGGCGTGGCGCCGATGACCGCCGATGCGCCTTACCCCGACTGCTGGGTGAGTACGGCCTTCATGGCTGCCGCGACCCGGCGGCTGCACTTCACGACCTCGATTTACGTGCTGCCCCTGCGCAACCCCTTCGAGGTGGCGAAGGCTACCGGGTCACTGGATATCTTCAGCGGCGGCCGCTTTGCGCTTGGCATCGGCGCAGGCTGGATGAAGGACGAGTTCGACATCTACGGCGTGCCGTTTAAGGGTCGCGGGCAACGCATGGATGAGATGATCGATGTCATGCACAAGCTCTGGCAGGGTGGCATGGTTGAACACGACGGCCCGCTGTTCCCGTTTCCGCGGCTGTGTATTGAGCCTGCACCGGGGCACAATGTGCCGGTTTTCGTGGGCGGTGCCAACGAGGCGGCCCTGCGCCGCGCCGCGGTACGCGGCGACGGCTGGATCGGCGCCGGCAACCACCCGGATGAAGTCCCGGCGCTGATGGCGCGCTTGCGCGCACTGCGCGCGGAGGCCGGGCGCAGTGCGGAGCCCTTCGAAACCATCGTCGGGCTGACCACGCCGCTGGAGGTTGCCACCCTGCAGCGTCTTGAGCAGGCCGGCATGACGTCGGCGGTGAACCTGCCTTTCAGTTACGTCCTCGGCAAGCGCTCCACGCTGGATGCCAAGAAGCGTTTCATGGAAGATTTCGAAAGACGCATCATGCGCCCACTGCGCGGTTGAGCCCCCGCCCAAAGACTGGAGACCCTGTATGGTGGAGTTGCCCCTGGTACGCATACATGCCCCTGGCCAGCTGTCGCTGGATGCCGTAGCCGCTCCGGAGCCCGGCCCCGATGATGTGCTCGTTGCGGTGCAGCAGTGTGGCATCTGCGGGTCTGACCTGGGGTATACGGCGATGGGCGGCCTCCCGGGCTATCCCCTGCCCATGCCGCTGGGACATGAGCTGGCGGGGGTGGTCGAGCGAGTGGGAAACCGCGTGCAGGGATTTACCCCCGGAGATCGGGTGGTGGTGAACCCGACAGCGGGCGGGAACGCCATCGGCAACGGTGGCGCGGAGGGCGGGTTTGCGCCTTTGCTGCTGGTGCGCGGTGTCAGCCAGGACGCGGGTATTCTCTTTGCGTTGCCCGACGGCCTCAGCGACGAGGAGGGTGCGTTGGTTGAGCCGCTGTCTGTTGCCATGCACGCCGCCAACCGCAGTGAGCTGTCGGCCGGCGACAAGCTGGTGATTTTCGGTGCCGGGCCGATCGGGCTCGGCGTTCTCCTGGTCGCGCGCTACCTTGGGCTTGACCGCTGTGTGGTTGTCGACCGCAGCGAACGCAGGCTGGCACTGGCCCGGGAGTTGGGCGCCACGGCCGTGCCTGCCGGGGATGATGGGCTGGCGGCGCGCTTGTGCGCGGAATTTGGCAGCGTGCAGTACCTGGGCCAGACGCTGCCGGATATTGATGTGCTGATCGAGGCGACCGGCGTCGGTGCGGTGTTTGAGCAGTGTGTGCAACTGGCGCGCTTTCGCAGTCGGCTTACGGTGGTGGGTGTGCACAAGGCGCCCGCACAGATCGACCTGCTCTCGGTGCTGGCGCGGGAGCTGCGCATCAGCGGCTCAATGGCTTACCCGGATGAGTTTCCGGCGGTGATCGATATGCTGGCCTCGGGCCGCGTTAACGCCAGCGCCCTGATCAGCCACCGCTTTCCACTGAGTGCGTTTGAGCAGGCCTTCGCCGTGGCCAGCGACCCCAACGAGGCAGTGAAGGTGATGGTGGACTGCCAGCGCTAGCTGCGCTCCGCGCGCGCAGGAAACTGTTGGAAATAGAAACTGAAGCGCTCACGCAGGGCCTCCGGGTCTACGCCGAAATCCTCTTTCAGGTTGTAGAGCACCCGTCCTTCCTTGCCCCGCGGATGCGCGGCGATGAACGCCTGCATCTCGGCGCGCGCCTGCGCTGTCAACTCGACGCCCGCGCAGGCGTAGATTTTCTCCACCATGCCCAGGTCGTCCGCCATGAACTCGTGAAACGGGACATCAATGGTTTGCGCCGAGGGCAGGGCCGGGCGGTCGCGTACGCAGGCTTGCAGCAGATGCTCCACGCGGTCAGCCCAGTAGTCGACGATCGCCCCGGTGTCGATGCGGGTGCGGCTCATTCGATAGCCGTAGGCAAGCATGGTGACTGCCGACTGGATCACGGCTACCGGGTCGCGGTGTGTGATGACGTAGGTGGCGTCGGGAAACACCGCTTGTAACACGGGCAACTGCTCCAGATGCTGCGGGCATTTGAGTACCCAGCGATTCGGCCCCCGGTACCACTGCAGCAGTTTCAGTACATCGCGCATGTAGCGGTAGTGTGGCGTTTGGTCGTGCGCATAGTAGTGGTCGCGCCAGCGTGGGCTGGGGGCGAGCCACTCGAAGTTGTAGGAGGCGAAGTCCGGACCCATCAGTTCCAGTTCTTCGTGAATGTGCTCCGGGTTCATCGGGTGCATGGCCGCCAGCAGGGGCGTGACCGCCTGCATGCCCTCCCAGGCCTCGGCGCAACGCCGCATTCGCGGGTCGGTGCCGTCTGCCAGAGCGGTCTCGCCGGGCAGAGGGACCGGTTCGTAGGACTCCCAGAGCGGTAATGAGCGAAACCGGGAATCCGCCGCGAGCAGGTTGAGCAGGTGAGTGGTGCCCGAGCGCGGCAGCCCGGCAACGATAATGGGGCGTTCGATGGACTGCGCCAGCGCTTCCGGGTGCCGTTGCCAGGCCTGCTGCAGCAGCAGCCGGTTGCTGGCGTAGCGCACCAGATAGCCGAACAGGTTGAGGCGCTGGCTGGCGGTCATCTCGGCATCCTGCCCCCATTCGTCCAGCAGCAGCTGCAGGCGCTCCCGGAAATCCTCAGGCCCGAAGTCGCTGAGCCCGGTACGCCGGCGTGCCGCTTCGAGCACCGCGCTTTCCGTGAACTCCAGCGGCTGCTGCGCGGCCCAGTCGAGGGCAGCGCGCTGCACCTCGGTCAGTCTGGGGGAGCGAAGGTCGTCGATACGTAGGATGTTGGTCATGGCGCTTGTCGCGCTCCTGTGTCGATGTTCATGGCGCTGGGTCACCCTGTCAGTGAGCACGTCAGACCAAAGCGGTCGTCTCCAGCCATGCTAAATAGGCCTTGATTGCTGTGGCAAGCAAAAATACCATCGAGTGCACATGTTGCTGCACTGTCGGGAGAAGAAAACGATGTCACATGACCAGCGTCTGCAGGCTCTCGGCCTGCCGCCGATCGACCAGATCGGATTTGTGGTAAAGGATATGGATGCCTGGGTCGCCCGCTTCGACCCGGTGTTTGGTCCGTTCTCCTTTATGGATGGTTCGGTGGCGGGTGCGGAATTTCGCGGCCGCACCGAAGACGTGCAGCTGCGGTTGGGCTTCGGTCGCAGTGGTGATGTGGAAATCGAGTTGATCGAATGGCAGTCGGGCGTCAGCCCGCACAGCGAATTTATTGAGTCGGGACGGGAGGGCATGCATCACCTGCGCTTCCGCGTTGAGGACACGGACCACTGGATAAACGAGCTCGCCCGGCTGGGTTACACCCCGTTCTGGTACAAGCGCTGGAACCGCGACACGGTGTTTTCCTATCTGGAATGCCCCGACTTCCCGCTCTATCTGGAGTTGCTGCAAATGCCGCAGGCCGGTGCGGGGGCGCCGGAGTTGTGACACGCTCCCGATAGGTTAGTGCGGGCATCGAAACAGGGGTTTTTTCTTTGCGAGGCTGTTGACCAGAAGGGCCCTGATACCTATAATGCACAGCCTCGAATTTGGGCCGGTAGCGTTGGTTTGGCCCACTGTGAAGTGCCAAGGGGCCTTCAAGTCGAGGAAGTTTTGATGCGGGGTGGAGCAGCCTGGTAGCTCGTCGG
>CEOG01027939.1_pt1 | contig 61091 bp, 47 predicted proteins | sample 530301 | NCBI WGS metagenome assembly CEOG01 (sample SAMEA2619903, study PRJEB7988) | marine metagenome | biome: marine biome (ENVO:00000447); feature: surface water layer (ENVO:00002042); material: "saline water (ENVO:00002010), including plankton (ENVO:xxxxxxxx)" | depth 5 m | reverse complement strand
CACCCCCCATCACAATATGCTGCCCGCCCCAGCCGTGGTCTGAGCCTTTGCCGTTGGAGGTCAGCGTGCGCGCGAAGTCCGAGGTCGTAAACGTGGTCACCAGGGGCAGGGCGCCGAGCTCCGCCAGTGCATCGCGGAACGCGAGCAGCCCGGCATCAATCATCGGCAGCATCGCCGCCTGGTTTTCCAGCAAACCATCGTGGTGGTCCCAGCCCCCAACGGTGACAAAAAATGTCTGACGTGAGGACCCAAACTGGTCCCGTACGCTGATCATGCGCGCGATCTGTCGCATGGCCTGGCCGAAGGGATCGGCAGCAAATTGCGTCGTAAGCGGTTGTGCCCCGGACAGTGCGCTGGACACCGCCTGCTGGGTGGCGAGTGCATCCGCGAAGCGATTGCCGTACTCGCGTCGCAGAAGCTGCTGCTGGCTGCTGGCGAGCAGGTCGTCCACCACGGCGCGGGTAAACCGGCCACCGGGTGAATCCTCGGTGTAACCATTCAGGGACCTTGCGCCCTGGTCGTCCGTGGTGATGCTGTAGGGGGTTGTCGCAGTGCCGCTCTGGAACACGTTGTTGCCCGACAGCGAAATATTCATGGCCAGGCCGTTGGCAGGCGAGGCGCCCTGCATCAGGTCGGCGATGCGCCCGCCCCAGCCCTGGGCGATGCGCGCATCCGAAACCGCCGTTTGCCACTGCTGGATCTGGTCCGCGTGGGAGAACAGGCCGAGCGGGGTAGGCCAGTTGCCCGCCGCAACGGCGGCGCTGTCCAGTGGTGCCACCAGGGCACCCACGTTGTTGATGAGTGCTGCATCGCCCTCATTGAACAGGCGCTGCAGCCCCGGCATGCCAGGGTGCACGGCATAGGCGCGCCCGGCGGCATCGGTGCCTGCCAATGGACGTAGCGCGCTGCGCGGCAGGGCGAGGTCGGAGCGCATGTTCGCATACCCGGTGTAGGTGGAGGTATCCCAGGGCACCAGCATATTGAAGGAATCATTGCCGCCGGCCAGCAACACGCACACCAGTGCGCGGTAGTCGCTGCCTGCGCCCTGGGCCGCGGCGTGGCGCACCAAGCCCAATTGCAGCAGGCTGCCCAGGCCGGTCGATGCGCCTCCGAGCAGGAGGCCTCGCTGCAACAGTCCTCGTCGGGTCAGCATTTCACAACTCCACCGCGTAGTCGGGCGATATCAACAGCAGGTACAGCGCTACGCGGGTGCGCAGTTCCAGGTCGTCCAGTTGTTCTGCGGCCGAGGTAATGCTTGCGCGTGTTTCCTCTCCCAGCGTGCCGTAGGTGAACACGGTATCCAGCCGCTCCAGCAAAGCGGGCACATCGTCCGCGACCTCCAGGTACTCTCCGAGATCAAAGGTTGCAGCACTGAACGGCGGCTCGCGCAGGTCGTTGAGGAAGTCGCCCAGTACCGCGCCCTGCAACAGGTTCGATATGGCAATGATGGAGCTGCTGTTGGTGATCTGGAATTCCGGCGCTACCAGCCCGCTATCGGCAATGGCACCCACGGGCGCGAAGGCCGGTAGAAAGAAGTTGAACACGCTGGGAGAGGACAGGGGGTGCTGTTGGATCTGTTCCTGCACGTAGAAGCCCGCGTTGGCGTAGAAGCCATCCGGGCTCGTGGTATTCAGCTGGCGCAGTGTGGCGATCAGGCGCAATAGCGGCTCGCGCAGTTTGCCGCGTGGCCGTTCAGGGTCGGGCACAGCGCGGGCTTCCGGGTCGAGCAATACGGCCCGAATCGTGGCGCGCAGATCTCCACGGGGGCTGCCGTCCTCGCCATCAAACGCGGCCGCAACGCGCGCGACATAGTCTGGAGACGGGTTGGAGCTGACCAGACGCTGGATCAGCTGACGCCCAATGAATGGCCCCACATTGGGGTGCTGAAACAGATTATCCACCGCCGCTTCGATGTCCTGCATGCCGCCTTGCCCGGCGGGCAGGATCGAGCCCCGGAGCAGCCGCTTTTCGCTGCTGTCGTGGTATTCCTCGAACATGCGCATGGGGGCGCGGAAGTTGGGCCGGTAGGCCCGGAATTCGTTGTTGCCGCCTCCCCAGGAGAGCCCGGTGAACACCTTGGCGAATTCGCGGATATCGTCGTTGTCGTAGGTGGGAATCGGTTGGCCCGTGTCATCCAGGCGTTCACTGCCGTCCGGGTTCAGCTCGAACAGGCCGATGCTGAACAGCTGCATGACCTCCCGCGCGTAGTTTTCGTCCGGGAAGGTGTTGGCCTCGGGGTCCGCCTTGGCATTCTGAATATGGCTGAGATACACCCCCATCGCAGGGTGCAGTGTCACCGCCAGCAGCAGGTCGCGGAAGTTGCCGAACGCGTGCTGCAGCAGCGTGTCGTAATAGTTGCTCAATGCGTAGGGTGACTGGAAGAGCAGATCGACGTTGTCCGACACCACGAAGATTTCACTGAGCGCGAAGGCCACACGCTGGCGCAGCTGGTCAGGCGCTGTGAGGGTAGTGTGCCACCACGCCAGGCGGCTGAAGAGTCCTTCAAGGCGGGTAGGGTCGGGGTCCAGAGCGCTCAGTTCGCCGCGTGCAGCGCGCGCCATCAGGTCACTGACAACGGTATCGTGCAGGCTGGGCGGCGTGTCGAACTGCGCTTCCAGCCAGGCGTTCTCGCCCGCCTGCTCAATGGTGCGGATGTCTTCCCAGGGCATACCGAAAGTGGCGCGGGAGGCCAGCCGCGCTGCCGCATGAATGCCGCGCAGCGGCTGTTCGCCGACTGGCTCCGGGTCGACGGGAGTGGGTGCCACGGGGGGTGTATCAGGAATCGGGTCAGCGCCAGAGCCGCCACCTCCGCCGCCGCAGCCGCTCAGGGCCGCGCACAGGGTGATGATGAAAATGGCAGCTGCTTTCATCGGCCATAGCCTCAATAAATGACGCATATGGGTTGAATGTTAGGCGGTCTGGCGGCGTCTGTCCCGTGAATAACGTCAAAAAGTCGAGATTCAGGGGTGGTTCTGTGCGATGTCCTGCCTCAGCCGTAGCGGCGGGGTTGCTGCCTGCGGTCTGCCATCTGGCGGCGTTCGCGGGTAATCAGTTCACCGTTTACCGTAATCGGGAACAATGTGGGGGCGTTTGTCTGGCGTCGGTCACCGCTGCTGCGCGGAATGTGATCGCGACCGGTATTGGGTACCAGGGAAATGTGTTCGGGTTCTTCATCGGACACGTAGCGGCGAGCGGCCATGGTGAAGAGTACGACAGACACGAGTAGGGCGCCGAGGCCCAGAATCGCGATGATGGTCAGTACTGTATTCATGCCCCGGTTATTCTCCCCAACGGTGCTGGCGTGGTGGCGCCAACTAGTGCTCTTCAACCCCTAAGTCGTGGTCGTTATTGCAAATTACGCACCAACAAGGATAGAGCTATGCGATATCAAGAGGTTACCTAATGCGAGGAGGCATCTCAAGCGAAACCTCAGGCTGAGGAATTAAAAAACCTGACACATTTGGGTAACAGGGGTGTCACGTTCAATTGCGCTCGGTACCACGTTTTTTGCGGGTCTTAGCGGGCGCCTTTGCCGAACAAAATGACTTCGGCGGTTTGCAGAATCACCAGGCAGTCGAGAAACAGGCTTCTGTTCTTGACGTAGTAGAGATCGTACTCCAGCTTGTGCAGTGCATCGCGTGTGGAGGCGCCATAGGGGTAATTGAGCTGTGCCCAGCCGGTAATGCCGGGCTTCACACAGTGACGTTTGTCGAAAAACGGAATGCTTGCGGACAACTCGCGCACGAATTCCGGGCGCTCCGGTCGCGGGCCGACCAGTGCCATATCCCCTACGAGCACGTTGACAATTTGCGGCAATTCATCGATGCGCAGTTTGCGGATGACCTGGCCAACCCGCGTTACGCGGCTGTCATTGGTGGTTGCCCAGCGCGCCTTGCCGTCGCCTTCCGCGTCCACACTCATACTGCGGAACTTGAGGACGTCGAAGACGCGACCATTCAGGCCCACCCGTTTCTGGCGGAAAATGACCGGCGCCTGCCACCCGTCCTCCAGTTTGATTGCGAGTACTGTCAGGAGCATCAGGGGCCAGGTACCGGCCAGCAGGAAAAAGGCGGCGAACAGGTCGAGGGCTCGTTTGCCGCGATTTTTGGCGCCGCCAGCGGCAAAACCATCGGAGTAAATGAACCACTCCCGGGGCGCTTCCTCTACCAGTATCTTGCTCGCCTCCTGTTCAAAGAAGTCGAGAATGTTGACCACCTCTATCCCTGACGTGCGGCAATGCATCAGCTCTTCGGCAGGTAGTGCAGCGGGGTCATCAAGGGCTACGACGATCTGGCGGATGTCATGTGCCAGCGCATAGTCGTGCAGGGGTTCACTCGGGGTGAACACGCTCCCTGTCTCTACCAGAGTTTCCTCGCCCTCCGTGCGCACATAGCCGGCAATCCGGAACCCGCGACGGTCGCTTTTGCGCCGCATGCGCTGCGCAATATTGAGCGCCCTCTGGCCAGTGCCGAGCACCAGGATCTTGCGCTTGAACTGCTCGAGTTCCACGGTATTGGCAAAAATCACCCGCGTGATCAGGCAGGAGGTGAAGGCAATCACGGAGGAGTAGGCCAATACACCGCGCCACAGGTGAAGTGAGGGCAGCAGGTAGAACGTGGCCGCCATGGCGATAGTCACCAGCACGAAGGCCCCCGCAACGCGCAGCAGGATGCCGTTCGGTCCCTCGCGCAGGCGAGGCTGGTACAGGCCAAGGGACAGCATGGCCAGCACAGTCGTGATGGCAAACACCAGCGCGCGGGGCAGCAGTGTTTCAAGATGGGAGTCCAGTAACGCCTGGTCGCGCAGGAAGTAAAGATAGGTTCCCAGGTAGCAGGCACCGGTAAACAGCACGGCATCAAGCAGTGCCAGCCAGTAGTAGGCAACATGAACGTGGTGCTTGAAGACGCGTCGGGTTCCCAACAGGCTACTCGCTAACATAGTGGTCTGTTCCCAGTATACTGTGCATGTTCTGGCTATTGCGCGGTTTGATGAGGGCGAACGTCGGCCAGCCTTCAAACTCTAGCAGCTGCAGGCATTAGTACAGGGATAATGTTACATTCTGTGACAGGGTTCTCAGATCCGCAACTGCTAAACGAAGAATTCCAGTGGCTCTGGATGGCTCAGAAACAAGTGTGGGCTGGCGGTGTATCCGTATGCCCCCGATTGGAACAGCACCACAAGGTCCCCGATTTCCGCTGCAGGTAGCAGCATCCGTTCCCCGAGCAGATCCAGGGGTGTGCACAAGGGGCCGACGATGGTGACCGTTTCCTGCTGCTCACTTGCGATGCGATTGCCAATGCAGACCGGATAATTTTTGCGGACAACCTGACCAAAATTGCCCGATGCCGCCAAATGGTGGTGCAGCCCTCCGTTGGTGATCAGGAATGTCTGGCCTCTGGAGACCTTCTTATCGCTTACGGTACAGACATAGATGCCAGCCTCGGCTACCAGGTAGCGCCCGAGCTCCATGACCAACTCGATTCCCGGCAATTGCTGCAGCGCGTCATCGACGCGCCGCTGCAGGTTCTCGACGACCGGTGCCAGTTCGAGGGGCTCCTCCCCCGGGAAGTACGGTACGCCGAAACCCCCGCCAATATTCAGCCAACGAAATGCCCTGGGAGCCTGAGCGGCAAGACGCAGCGCAAGCTCGAACGTTTTGTCGTGCGCTTCGATGAGGGCGTCAGGTCGCAAGTTCTGAGAGCCGCTGAAAATATGCAGGCCGACGAGGTCAAGGCCCAATGCGGCAGCGCGAGCCATTGCCTCGGGAACGATCTCCGCATCGATGCCAAAGGGTTTTGGGCCACCGCCCATTTTCATTCCCGAGGCCTTGAGTTCGAAGTCCGGGTTGACACGAATTGCAACCCGGGGAGATACCGACTTGCCTGCGGCAAGGTCAGCGACTCGCTGCATCTCAGTCATGGACTCCAGGATGATAATTACACCGGCGCTCACCGCCGCCTGCAGGTCTTCCAGCGACTTTCCCGGCCCTGCAAAGCTGATTTCTGCAGGGTCGATCCCCGTCGCCAGTGCCGTCGCCAGCTCCGCGGCTGAAGCGACATCCAGGCCGTCAGTCAGACCGGCCATATGTTGCACCACGGCGGGCATGGGGTTGGCCTTGATGGCATAGTGCAGATGGATTTGCGAGGGCAGCTGCTGCCGCAGTTGCGCTACGCGCTTATCCATCACGCGTCGATCATAGGCATAAAAAGGACGGCCATCGGCTTCTGCGGCGAGTTCGGTCACAGGACGGCCACCAATCTGCAGGCAGTTGTTGACGACGGGGAAGTGGTTCTGCGGCGCATGCTGCGGACGGCTGCGCTCCCGTGTTGGGGTGGACTGACTGTCTTGTTGGTCTGTCATGCTGTCGGCTCCTCAAACAGGCCTGCATACTCGGCGTTGAGCGCGCGTCGGTCAATTTTTCCGTTCTGGTTGTGGGGCAGCGCCTCGCGCACGATCACCCGTGTGGGCACCATGAAGTTCGGGAGTTCACGCTGGCAAAACGCCAGCAGGTCACGCTCGATGGTCGTGGGGCTGGCCTGGGAAGAGGGCGTCACGACAAGCGCGATGGCCTGCCCAAGCATTGGATGTGTCAGGCCCAGTGCGGCGGCTCCCGCAACAAGGCCGGACAGATAGGCGACTTCCTCCACCTCGGTCGGGCTGACCCGGTAGCCAGAGGTTTTGATCATGTCGTCCTTGCGGCTGACGAAGTACAGGTAGCCCTCTGCATCACGCACGACCTGATCCCCCGACCACACGGCGAGTTCCGGTAGCGGGAGAGCGGGGTCCTGCCCGGGTGCGGGCCGGAAGCGTTCCGCGGTTTTTTCCGGGTCGTTCCAGTAGCCCAGAGCGACCAGGGCGCCGCGGTGCACCAGCTCGCCGGGCTCATTGGCGCCGCAAAGCTCGCCGGCGTCGTTGACGACAAGGATTTCGGCATTGGGGATGGCCTTGCCGATGGACTGTGGCCGTTGCTCGAGTTCCTCTGGTGGCAGGTAGGTGGAGCGAAAGGCCTCGGTGAGTCCATACATCAGAAAGATGCGGGTTTGCGGCAGTTTCTGTTGCAGGGCCCGCGTACTCGCGACCGGCATGGCGCCGCCGGTGTTGGTGACGTAACGCAGGGTCCTGGCGATTTCCGCTGGCCACTCCTGTTGCAACAACTGGTTCCACAGTGGGGGAACCGCGGCCAGCCCCGTGACCTCATAGCGAGCCACGGCTTTCAGCACATCGCGAGGCAGCAGGTAGTCCATGAGTACCACCGAGGCGCCCACGGAAAAAGCGGTAGTGACCTGACTCAGGCCGGCATCAAAGCTGAGTGGCAGCACTGCGAGCAGCCGATCTTCAGGGGTGTTTTCCAGATACTCCGCGACACTGCGTGCGCCCGCCACCATGTTCCGGTGCGAGAGCACCACACCCTTGGGGTTTCCCGTGCTGCCCGAGGTGTACAGCAGCGCGGTCATGTCCGTGTCGATGCGCCGGTGGCACGGAAGGGGCGTCGCTGCCAGCAGATCCTGCCAGTCGACGATCGTCAGTGCCGGAAGGTCACGCGCCAGCGCCTCCCGGCTATCAGCGCTCAGAGTGTCGACCAGAACCAGTGTGTGCAGGTCGCTGCAGTCGGGCAGCTCTGCCGCCAGCTGCTGCAGCCTCTGTGCCGAGGTGACCAGCACTCGGGCCTGACTGTGGCGCAGGATATAGCTGACCTGTCGGGGCTTGAGTACCGGATTGACCGGAACGAAGCAGCCACCCGCAGCCGCAGTAGCAAAGATGCCCACGACGGTCTCTGGCTGTTTCGGCAGATAGATGGCGACACGCTCTGCCGCGCAGAGACCCTGTGCGAGCAGGCCATTGGCGGCATTGCTCACCAGATGCCATACCTGCGCGTAGGTGAGCACAGTGTCCCGGAAAAGCAGTGCGGGTCGGTCGCCCTGCACTTGCGCGCCGCGTGCGATAAACTGATGGATAAGGTCTGCCACCCGGGGTTCTCCTTGCCAGGGGTTGCCAGCGTTGCCGCCGTTGCGCGGCCTGATGGTTCTGGACTATGGTCACAGGTTTGCAGTGTCGCCTGCAACGGCCGCTTCGGCAAGCCCGAAGCGGCGCAGGATGAGGCCCCCGTCACAGGAGTGATGCCATGAGCCGTTTTTTTCGTCCGATCTCTGTGCCTGCGCTCGCCGGGCTGCTGTGTATCGTGGCCTTCACGCAACCGGTCAGTGCGGCCTCGCTGGCCGATGTGATCGAGCGTGTGCGACCGGCCATTGTCGGTGTCGGCACGAGCTATCCGCCCCGCCAGCCCATCGGGGATCGCCGTCCGGACAGTTTGCGTGGGACCGGTTTCGTGGTGGGAAACGGCCAGTTGATCGTGACCAACTACCATGTTCTGCCGGAACTGCTGGACCACGATAATCAGCAGATGCTCGCCGTGTTCTCCGGGCGCGGACGCCAGGCCCGGGTACACCCCGCTGAAATTGCGGCGCAGGATCCTGTGCACGATCTGGCGGTTCTGCGAATCACCGGTAGCCCGCTGCCGACACTGACCCTGGGCGATTCCGACGGTGTTCGTGAGGGTGATTCGGTCGCTTTTACCGGCTTTCCGATCGGTGGTGTGCTGGGTTTGTATCCGGTGACGCACCGCGGCATGGTGTCGGCCATCACCCCGGTAGCGCGCACCGCCGACGCCGCGCGCGATCTCAATGCCGTGCAGTTGCAGCGCATGCGTAACCCGTTCGATGTTTTCCAACTCGACGCCACAGCCTACCCGGGTAACAGCGGCAGTCCGGTATATGATCCGGCAACCGGAAAGGTGATCGGCGTGGTGAACAGCGTGTTCGTCAAGGAATCCCGGGAGTCCGTACTCGAGCGTCCTTCCGGCATCAGCTATGTGATACCGGTGACCTGGGTGCATCAATTACTTGATCGCATAGCCCCTTGAAGCAGCTTGGGGGCGACTACCGATGATCTGGTGGCGGCCGCAGTTATGGGTACTGTTTGTGTGCACCGCCAACGTGTGCCGATCGCCACTGGCGGAAGCCATGTTGCGCCACCGCCTGCGTGGCATGGGGCTTGGACGCAAGGTGGCAGTGGCCTCTGCAGGAACGCGTCCCGGGCAACTGGGGCGTCCTCCAGACCCACGAGTGGCCAGGCTGGCGCAGGTGTATGGTTTTCCATTGGGTAGAATACGCGCTCGCCAGGCAACCCCGGGCCTGCTTGAACGCAGCACGCATATTGTGGTCATGGAGCAAACGCATAGCGATGAGCTGGCGCTGCTGGCTGCCGGGAGTGAGTCGCTGCAGCGTGTGCGATTGCTGGGGGAGTACCAGCCGGGCGCTGTGGCAGGCCTGCCGGTCGCTGACCCCTATTACGGTGACTGGCAGGGTTTCGAGGCCGTGTACACGCAGATCGATGAAGCGCTGGATGGCCTGCTGGAACAGCTGTTGGCTGACCTGAACTTCCACTGAGGGAGAGCGGGCGCTGTTAACGATGGCGTTGTAGCTGTACGTCTCCCATCCCCCGGGGCAGTCGCACCGTCAGCGGCTGTTCGCCGGGCACCTCTACGGTCAACATATCGCCCGCCGTTGTCAGTGTGGCCTGCAACTGCTGTGTCGGTCGTGCCGGGGCATGCCAATCGGTAGTGACCATGACGACGAGGAATTCCTGGGTCTCAGCCTCTCGGCCGGGCTGCAGTTCCAGGCGCCAGGCGCCCGGTTCGGCGCCACGCTCGCGGCGCAGGCGCTGGGCAGTTGCCTGCAGCGTGCCGCCCTGGTCGTAGTTCTGTTCGTCTACGAAGAACTCGAGCTCCGGGCCGCCGATGGCGGTGAGGTTTGCATCCTCGGGCAGCAGGACCTGGCCACGCAGCAGTCCGCGCGGGCCACCCGGGGCGGGCGGCGCCGCAATTTGAAAGTTCCTGCCCTCACGTTCAGGCTCGAGCTCGCTGTGCAGCAACCATTTCTGCCGGAAGCTGGCGTCGTGGGCCGTCACGCGGTCATAGACAATGATCACCTGCTGTTCTCTGTCGAATACAAAGCTGCGCTGGTAGCTGCGCACGCGCTGGCGGCGTGCCGAAAAGTCACCCTTGCCTGAGGCCGCATTGGTATAGGCTGGGGTGAGGTCCGCCACCACCCAGGACACGCCGCGCTCATCGCCCTGGCGCACTTCACCGACGGTGCGGTAGTGCCCGGCCTGTTGCTGCCAGTGCTGGAAGTCCAGTGGTGCCGCGCGCCCCCAGCCGGAGCCGACCCGCCGCTGGCCGCCATCGTTGGCAATGGCACGGCTGCTGCCGTTCTCGTCCTTCGGCGGCATGGGGACCGTGTCTTCCGGGTCGGTGACAGTGACGACGTTGTGGGCGATGCTCTGGTAGGTGTAGTTCATGTGATGCTCAGAGCCGTACCGGTTGTAGAGGCCGCTGTCTATGGCCAGTGCTCCGTTGCGGAAAATGGTGAACGCCCCCTGGTCCAGATGGGAGTGTGACCAGTAATTGTTGCCCGCACGAAAGGTCACAAAAGTGGCATTTTCGCTCCAGCTGGAGCGCGCCAGAAGCAGCCCGATGCCGTCGAACCAGCGGCTGGTGGGTTCGCGCTGCAGGGCAGTGGTATCCGCAAAACCGGGCTGCGCCAGGGGGCCCCAGGGCCAGGACAGGGGGCGCAGCGGCGTTGTTGGCGCGGCCAGCGTATAGGCGGCGCGGTGCCCGGTTTCCAGCGCCAGCGGTGCAAGGTCCGGAATGCGACGGCGGAAAAAAGCTGCGTCCCCGCTGCGGATGTAGGTGCCGTCCGGCCGGGTCCGGTGCAGGGCAAAATCGGCGAAGCCGCGGATTCCCGCTTCGCGGGCGAAGAGATCCTCGCCGGTGGCGTTGCGCCACAGCGCAGGCAACTGGTATACCGCCTGGCCGATACCGATGCCGACGTATTCTCCGCCTTCATGCCAGCCACCCGTAGAGCCCATGACCTGACGCCACACGGGCAGCACCCGGTGGCGCCAGTAGTCTGCGGTAAATCGCATGCAGCGGTCGCTGTCACTATCACCATGGCTGGCGATGGCGGCCATCATCAGCGCCTGCAGCGGGCTGTTGTAGAGGTAGACGTTGTACGGTGACAGCGCATACTTATCGGTAATCACGTGAATCTGGTAGTCGCAGGCCGCCTCCACCCGGCCGAGAAGGCTTTGCCGCTGAGCTGGCGTCCACTGCGCGTAGAGCCAGTCGTAGGCAAGCGCCAGGGGTCGCGTTTGCTCGTGGCCACGCCAGGTGGGTTGCAGCGCCATCAAGTTGCTGTGCAGCGTCTGTAGATCAATGGAGCCGGGTTCTACAAGGGCCATGAGAATGCGCGAGTATAGCTGGCCCTTCCGCGCCGCTTCGCGATGTCTCTCCCAAAAGGCCGGGTTGTGTGCACGCAGCAGGGCGATGTCCTGGTCTGTCGGCGCTGGCAGCCTTGGATGTTCCTGTCGCCAGGACGGAAAAGCGGGCGCTGGTAATTGCTCAATCGCTGGCAGCGCGTAAGGTTCGGCTTCCTCTCGTGCCAGGGTGTGGTACAGGCCTGCCAACAGGGCCACGAGGCTGGCGCCGGCAAACAGCAACACGCGGTGCGGTGGTGGCCGGCGCGGTTTGGTGTCCCTGTTCGGCGTTGCGGTTGGGGGCTGCTGCTCATTGCGGTTTTGTGGGTCCGGGCTGACGGACCAGGGCCAAACCGTGGCTAACCACCAGCCGCCTGTTGCCACCAGCGCATCGGTGACATCAGGATAGCGACCGGGCACAAATTGCTGCCACCACTCCAGACCCAGAGTCATGGCGGCGATGAGGCAGACCAATACGGTGCGCAGTTTGCGGCTGCGGCTCCAAGGATAGGTGGCCCAGGCGAGGGCGATGAATACCCACAGGGTTTCCAGCAGGTTGACTACGCCGTGTACGCTGTTGATATGACCGCGAAACGGGATCCAGTTGACTGTGCGCAATGCGCTATTGCCCTCTGCAGGCAGTAGGGCGTCCTGTATCAGGAAGGCTGTCAGCGCTAGCAGCAGCAGCCAGCGCAGCAGGCCGGTAGAGGCGGTGCGCAACAGCCAGAATATCGGGATCAAACAAGTGAAGGCCAGCAGGGCCTCTGCAGAGAGCACCCGGCCCAGCACCAGAATCTTGCCTGCCAGCACCAGAGCCAGCAGCCCGCACACAGTGGACAGGCGGCGCTGCGCCGGCGCAAGAATACTCAGCGACAGCGTGCCCACTGCAAACAACATCAAGGCATAGCTGGTGACCTGGACATTGTGCAGAGCCGCCTTGCCGGTGAGCGTCGCCTTGAGTGGTGCCAGGCCTGCACGCAGGTTGCCGATGTCCAGGCTGGGCACAAGCGGGGCCCACTGAGCCAGTACCCAGCAGCCCAGCGCCAGCAGTCCCAGCCTGCCGGTGGTGGGGTCGCTCAGTGCGGCCAGCACGCGCCGGGTGAATTGTCTGGAGACCGTCAGGCGTACAGCCAATCCTGCACCGAGCGCGCCCAGAAAGCCCCCGGCGCTGTTCAGCAGCAGGTCCGCCAGCGAACTCACCCGTCCAGGCAGATAGGTTTGCCCGAATTCCAGGCTGGCGGACAGCGCTGTGGCCGCCGCTGTTGCGAGCAGCAGTCTGCGCATGAACGGGCCGCGCAGGCAGAGCATGGCCAGCAGCCCGAAGGGCAGGTATACGATCAGGTTGAGGATGAAGTCCGAGCGGGCCACCCGTTTCGGCCAGTCCATGGCCATGAAAGCCTGCCAGCCTCCCAGTGCCCAGTCCCAGCGGTCAAGCGGGAACCAGGTGCCGTAGACCAGCAGCAGGGAGTAACCCAGCCATAGCCAGGGAAACGGTGATCGGGTCGGTGGTATCACCGCAGAAAGCTCCGGTTATTTGAGGCCGTACTTTTCCAGCATGGTATACAACGTTGGCCGGGTTACGCCGAGCAGGGCAGCCGCCTCTGAGACGTTGTCTCCGGCATGCCCCATAGCGCGGATGATCGCCCCACGCTCGGCCGCGTCTCTCACCTGGCGCAGGTTGAGCGGCAGCGTGTCTTCCGCAGATTGCATGTCCAGTTCCAGGTCCTCTGCGGTCACCTGGGGGCCATCTGCCATAATCGCTGCACGCTTCACCCGGCTCTCCAGTTCCCGCACATTGCCTGGCCAGCTGTAGCGCTCCAGGGCCTCGAGGGCGCCGCTGTCGAAGCTGCGACCACCGTTGCCGAGTTCGGCGCTGAAGCGCGACAGGAATGCCTTGGCCAGCACTGCAGTGTCACCGGTGCGGTCTTTCAAGGCGGGGATCTTGATGGTCATTTCACTGATGCGGTAGTAAAGGTCCTCTCGGAAGCGCCCCTCCCGCATCTGCTCTTCCAGGTTCTGGTGCGTTGCGCACACAATGCGCACGTCCACCGGAATCTCCTTGCGGCCTCCGATGCGCTCGACCACACGCTCCTGCAGAAAGCGCAGCAACTTGGCCTGCAATTCCAGCGGCAAGTCGCCGATTTCGTCGAGGAACAGCGTGCCTTCGTTGGCATACTCAATTTTGCCGATGGTCTGCTGGTTGGCGCCGGTGAATGCGCCTTTCTCATACCCGAACAGTTCACTTTCGAGCAGGTTTTCCGGAATCGCCGCACAGTTGATGGCCACCATGCGTTTTCCGGCTCTGGGGCTCAGTTCGTGCAGGGCGCGCGCAAAGCGCTCCTTGCCGGTTCCGCTGGCGCCGAGCAGCAATGTGGTGATGTCGGTGGGGGCAATTTTTTCCACGGTGCGACACACTTTCAGCATTTCCGGGCTGACCGCAATGATGTCCCGCAGCGGCATGTTCTCGCTGGCCTTTTGCAGCCGCAGGTTTTCTCGCTCCAGGGCGTATACGTGATAGGCACGGTCCACCAGCATGGACAGCAGTTCCGCATCGGCGGGCTTCTGGTGGAAATCCCAGGCGCCACCGGCAATGGCCTTTACCGCGTTTGCGCGGTCGTTGTCGCCGGTCACCACGATCACTTTCGTCTCCGGGGCGAGGCTCAGTACCTCGCGCAGGGTGGCGAGACCTTCGGTGACGCCACCCGGGTCAGGTGGCAGCCCGAGATCCAGCAGTACCACACCGGGCTCGAAGCGGCGCAGCGCGGTGATGGCCTCACTGCGGTCCCCCGCGATGGCGACCTCGTAGCCGTCGAAGGCCCAGCGGAGCTGGCTTTGCAGCCCCTTGTCATCTTCTACCACCAACAGGTGTCTGGTTGTTGTCTTTGCCATGTCGTATCCGGTTATTCCATGTTACTCGTTGAGTGTCCGCCGGCCTGCGGCAGGGTCACCCGGAAACGGCTGCCAACGCCCGGCTCGCTCTGCACACTGATGTCGCCACCCAGCTGGCGGATGTACTCGCGGCTTTCGAACGCGCCGATACCCATGCCGGTCAGGCCCTTGGTGGATTCAAAGGGGCGGAACAGGCGCAGCCGCACAAACTCGGCGTCCATGCCGCGGCCGCTGTCGCTGATGTCCACGATCACCTGATTGCCGCTCGTGGTGACCTGCACACTGACGTTGCCATCGGCCGGGGTGGCTTCCTGTGCATTCTGGATCAGGTGGTTGAAGACGGTGGCGAGCCGCTCACTGTCCGCTTCCACGTGTACCGGATGGTCAAAGCCCGCAAGGCTGGGTATGGGCCGGGTGTTGCTCCTCCCGTCAATGACCTGGCGCAGCAGCGGTTCCAGCTCAACGTCTGCCGCACTGGCACTGCGCATACCGCTGCGCATTTGCTCCATCAGGCGCTGCATGCGCGCCACTGAGTTGTCGACTGTGGCGATCATGTCATCAATAAACGCCGGGTTGTGGCGGTGCTTGGCAGCATTGGATACGATCAGGGACTGTTGCGCCAGAATATTTTTCAGGTCATGCACGACATACGCGGATAAGCGGTTGAATGCATCGAACTGCCGCGCCTCAACCAGCGCCTGGCTTGCCAGATGCTGAGCCAGATGGCTGGCCGCCTGGCGTCCGGCGGTTTTCAGCAGGTCGCGGTCTTCCCAGTTAATGCTGTCCTTCAGCTCCGACCGGCGCAGCATCAACACACCCTCCAGCCGGTCGCGGAACACCAGTGGGATGATCAGCCAGAGCGACTCGTCCTGCCGCAACCACGGCGGCAGTTGCAGGTCAACATAGACATCCGGCGAGGCCCGCCATTCCTGCAGGTTGATCACCCAGTCTGTGCGCTGCAGCCACGCGGGCAACTCGCCGAGACCCTCCTCGGCGGCGCCCTCCGGGATGCTCATCTCCCAGTGTGCGAGCAGGCGCAGGGGCTGGCCTTCACTGCCGCCCCACAGCAGGCCTGCGCGGCTGTCGACCAACGGGCCCATGATCCGGATGATGCCTTCGGCGACCTCCTCGTTAAGGCTGGCGAGCGCCCGGGTGAACTTCAACCACTCCTCGCGGTAATCATAGCGATAGCTGAAGAAGTGTTTGCTCAACTGCACGCGCAGTAAAGCTCTCAGGCGGCCCGAAAACAGCAGGCTGAACAGCAGGGTTGCGGCGGCGACCAGGAAAGCGAGCTGCAGCACCGTACCCCAGGTGCCTCCCATGAACTTGAGGAAATAACCGATCGCGGCCATACCCAGCAGGTAGATGCCGGCACCCACGAGCGTGACAGTATGGAAGACGACCTGTCGGGAGACCTGGAGTCTCACGCGCCATGAGCTGTAGCGCGCGAAGGCAATCCCCAGCGCGGGTGTGACCACCGCGTTAACCAGTCCGCGCGCCTGCCACAGGTCCGGGTCCAGACGACGGAACAGCAGGGCCTCGGAGTACATGAAGAAGTCCCAGGCGGCGATGGCACCCAGGCTGAAACAGAGAAACTTCAGCGACCAGCGCTCCGCCGTGGTGGCATTGCGGTAGAGCTGCTCCACGACCAGCAGCGTGCCGAGGGCAAAGGCCAGCCACAGGGCAAGAGTGACTTCGTAGCCGAAGTGCAGGCCTCCCAGTGGTGCCAGCATTGGTGCCAGAACAATCAACAGGGCGGCCGCAGAGCCCAGGTAGAACAGTGGCCGCCAGTCGCGGCCGCGCAGGGTGAGCGAGGCGCCGTCTGTCTGCAGGCCAAGCAGCTGTAGCAGGAAGTACACCCAGGCGATATTGCGTACCAGTTCCGCGACCTGTATCAGGTGGACAGGGGGGTAGTCTGCCAGCGTGCCGAGCCCGATGATGGCGGACCAGAGTGCGGAGGCCGTGCAGGCGAGAACGAGGCTTATACCCAGTGGTCGCACGCGCCACTGGAAGACCAGCAGCAGGGCCAGCAGTCCAAAACTGGTGGCGGCAATCAGGTGCGTAATCAGGCCGACATTGCCCATCATCCGATTGTCCTACTCCCCGCCGAATCTGTCGTGTTATGCCGCGCTGCGTGTGCAGGCATGGCCGTGATAGCGTTCAGACCTTATACTCAGTGTAACAGTGTGTAAACGCTGATAGCGTGTAGATGCCAAACGCAGCACATTTCAGGTCTACAGGGTCGCGCCGCCGCGCCGGTTCCGAACGGGGAAGAGTGGGGAATGAAAACGATAGAAGCAACCGAGGGTGCCCTGCGGGCGAGCCCGGTGACCTGGCTGGTGACCGGTGCAGCAGGGTTCATCGGCTCGCACCTGTGTCAGCGTCTGCTGCAGCTGGGTCAGCATGTGCGCGGCCTGGACAATTTCGCAACCGGTCACCGGCACAATCTTGAGGCGTTGCGCGAGGAGGCGGCAGGCGCGGGCAGCTTCGAATTTCTGGAGGGGGATATCCGCTCACTCGCGGATTGTCGGCAGGCCGTCGAGGGCGTCCAGTACGTGCTTCACGAGGCGGCGCTCGGGAGCGTTCCCCGCTCTCTGGAAGATCCTCTCCTGACCAATGCCGCCAACATCGATGGCTTCGTCAACATGCTGGTGTCAGCGCGCGACGCCGGCGTCAGGCGTTTCGTCTATGCTGCCTCGTCATCGACCTACGGCGATCACCCGGGCCTGCCCAAGGTAGAGGACGAGATTGGCAAGCCGCTGTCACCCTACGCCGTGACCAAATATGTCAACGAGCTTTATGCGGATGTGTTCGGGCGTGCCTACGGCATGCAGACGGTTGGCCTGCGCTATTTCAATGTGTTCGGGCCCCGGCAGGATCCCCAGGGTGCCTATGCGGCGGTCATCCCGCGCTGGTTCGGTGAGCTCACGGCCGGACAGCGCTGCCAGATCAACGGTGATGGCGAAACCTCGCGCGACTTCTGCTATATCGATAACGTGGTGCAAGCCAACCTGCTGGCGGCCACGGTGGAGTCGCCGGAGGCCGTGAACCAGGTGTATAACGTGGCTTTCGGTGGGCGTACATCACTGAATGCGCTTTACTACGGCATACGTGACCTGTTGAGTGTGCGAAAGCCGGAGTTGGCGGCCCTGGAACCGGTCTATGCAGACTTCCGGGAAGGCGATGTGCGGCATTCCCAGGCTGATATCAGCAAGGCGGCGCGCCTGCTGGGGTATACGCCACAGTACGCGGTTGAAGAAGGTCTGGCGCGCACGGCGGCGTGGTTTTTGGGGCAGTCATCCACATGAGCGAGTTATCCATGCAAGAAACGGTAGCAATTGTCGGGCTTGGCTATGTTGGCCTGCCTCTGGCGGTGGCCTTTGGTCGCAAGCGCCGCACCATCGGTTTCGACCTGAACGCACGCAAGCTCGCCCACTACCGTGCCGGCCATGATCCGAGTGGCGAGGTGTCACCGGAGGCGCTGGCTTCGGCTTCGCAGCTGGAGTTCACCACCGAGCCCGCGGCGCTTTCCGAGGCATCTATTATTATCGTGGTGGTACCGACGCCGATCGACCACGCCCATCGGCCGGACCTGAGTCCGCTCGAAGGGGCGTCGCGCACTGTGGCGCAACACCTGCGACCGGGCACAGTGGTCATCTTCGAGTCCACGGTATACCCGGGGTGCACTGAGGAAGTGTGCGTGCCCCTGCTGGAGGCCGGTTCAGGGCTCACCTGGGCTGGTCGCAGCGGTGAGGATGTTGCTGCCGATGCGGGTTTTTTCATCGGCTACTCGCCGGAACGCATCAACCCCGGTGACAAGGTTCACCGGCTGGAGACCATCACCAAGGTGGTCTCGGGGGACACCCCTGCCACCCTCGATCGCGTTGCCCGCCTGTACGAAAGCGTGGTTGATGCCGGCGTGCACCGCGCGGCCAGTGTGAAAGTGGCTGAGGCGGCCAAGGTCATCGAGAATACCCAACGCGACCTGAATATCGCCCTCATGAACGAGTTGGCGATGATCTTCAACAAGCTGGGCATCGACACCCTGGATGTGTTGGAGGCGGCGGGCACCAAATGGAATTTTCTGCCGTTCCGTCCCGGTTTGGTGGGGGGGCATTGTATTGGTGTGGACCCGTACTACCTCACTTACAAGGCCGAGAGCGCGGGCTACCATCCGCAGGTCGTGCTCGGCGGGCGCAAAACGAACGATGGCATGGGCAAGTTCATCGCCGAGCAGACGGTCAAGCAACTGGTCAGCCGTGGACACCCGGTGGCAGGTGCGCGCGTCACCGTGCTGGGCCTGACCTTCAAGGAAAATTGCCCGGACCTGCGCAACTCGCGGGTTGAGGACATCATCCGTGAATTGCAGGACTACTGCTGCGATGTGACTGTGCACGACCCCCTCGCCGATGCGGCGGAGGCGGAAGAGGAGTACGGCATCGAGCTGGTCAGCTGGGCATCGCTGCCCGCGGCGCATGCCGTGGTGTTGGCTGTGCCGCATGCCGAGTATCTGGCAAAGGGCCTGGAAGTCGTCACCCCGATTCTGGCGCCGGGCGGTGTGGTTATCGACGTGAAGGGCGTGCTGGACCGGGCAGAGGCCGCCGCCGCCGGTTTGGCACTCTGGCGACTGTAGTGCGCTGAGTGTCTGCCTTGAACTGGTTCACAATCCGGCAAGTCAAGGCACATGTTACCTTGCGGTACAATGGCTTTGCCTGCACCATTAGGGTCATAACGAGCAACCCGTAGAGACGCGTCGCCATGTACGACCAGTTCTACCGCTTCAATTCGGAGCCTTTCCGGCTCAGTCCGGACCATGCTTTCGCCTATGCCCACAAGGGCTATATCAAGGCGCGCGCCTACATGGCGTACGCGTTCATGCGCGAGGAAGGCTTTGTCATGGTCACCGGCCGCCCCGGCACCGGCAAGACCACGCTGGTCGGCGCCCTGATCGAACACCTGAGCGGCGAAAACGTGCGGGTGGCCAACCTGGTGTGCAGCCAGCTGAAAGCTGACGACTTGCTGAAGCTCGTCGCCTATGAGTTCGGGGTGGCGGTTGATGTCGTGGAAAAAGGCGAGTTGCTGCAGCGACTTACCCAGCAGCTGCGCGCCTGGCACCGCGATGGGCGGCGAGCGCTGCTGATCGTCGACGAGGCGCAGGATCTCGCGGTGTCCGCGATGGAAGAGCTGCGTCTGCTGACCAACATTCAGGTCGCTGGGAAACCCCTGCTGCAAATATTTCTCCTCGGTCAACCCGAGCTGCGGGAACTGGTGCTGCGCCCCGAGCTGGAACAGGTGCATCAGCGCATTGTTGCGGCCAGTCACCTGAAGTCACTCGAGCTGGAAGAAACGCGGGAGTACATTCTGCATCGGCTCGACGTCGTCGGCTGGCGCGGCGATCCGGCCTTCAGTCAGGCGGTATTCCCCTTGGTGTACAAGTTCAGTGAAGGGATACCGCGGCGCATCAACCTCATTTGCAGTCGACTGCTGCTGCACTGTGCCCTGGAGCAGCGGCACCGCGTCGAGGTGGCGGATGTGCGCGAGGTGATTGGCGAACTGCAGGACGAGCATCTGGCTGCTGGCGCCAGCTGGTCCGAGGCGGATTTTCACGGGCTGGAGGACACGCCGGATGAAGCGCCCGCGGCAGCGCAGGGTGACGCGGACCCTGAGGTTGCTGGTGCACATGACACCGGGCAGCGCGACGCAGGAGAGATTGCCGTCGGCGATGCCGGGCGGGCGGATGACGCCGTCCAGCAGCAGCCGGAACAGCAGGTGGTTCGGGGGCGTCAGCACCTGACGGTGGTTGCCGGCGCCGCCGGCGTGACGGCGCGGCGCACCGGCACCGACGAGTCAGTTCCAGCGCCGATACACGGGCATGTGGAGACAGAAGTCGCGGTTACCGCAGCGGTGGACGCGATGCGCGCCACGGAAACGATTGCGCCCGCCCCTGCGCCAGCATCAACAGCACAGGACGCGGCGAGTGACCAGCCTTCCGTCAAGGGGAGGCCGGCACCGGGTGGAGCTACCGTGGCGTCGGGTAGGACACGGCGCGCTGCGCCCGCCAAAAAGGGGCGGGTAACGAAGCCGACCACCGCGGCGCGCCGCGGCCACAGTGCCCAGAGCCCGGGCGGGGAGCTAGGCGGAGGCTGGGTGATCGGCGGAATCCTGCTGGCGTCCATTGCCCTGGTCGCCTGGGCGGCTACCGGGTTCAGCTTCGGGTTTTTTCTGGAATAGTGGGGAAAACGGTGGGATATTGCCCATCGAATGTGGTTACCTGTTGTTACGCTGGCAGTTGTTTTTGTGCTGACAACGTGGCACCTGGCAAACGTGGTAAAACAAAATGGGCCGCCAATGGCTCGCTGAGGAGTAGAAGAAGATGAGCATATTCACCGAACTTCCAGAGGGGCGTTCGCCTGTTGCCCGCGTGCTGGCAGCGCTGATGGTCTTGACCCTGGCGGCCTGTGCCTCACATCCACCGGCGCCGGTCGCAGAGCGGTCTGCGGCGCCAGATTACAACTATGTCATCGGTCCCGGCGATACGATGGAGATTTTCGTCTGGGGTAACCCGGAACTCACCACGACGGGCATTGTGCGCCCCGACGGCAAGTTCACCACGCGTCTGGTTGAGGATCTGCAGGCGAGTGGTCGTACCTCGACCGAACTGGCGCGTGATATCGAGAAAGCCTATGGCGATTACGTCCGCCAGCCTGTGGTCAGTGTCATCGTTAACGGATTTGTGGGCGTGCCGGAGCAGCAGGTGCGTGTGGTGGGAGAAGCGGCTACGCCCTCCAGCGTACCCTATCGACAGCACATGACGCTGCTCGACCTGATGATCGCAGTGGGCGGGATGACCGAGTTTGCCGCGGGCAACAAGTCGGTACTGGTACGTACCCACGGTGGCACGCAGGACTCCTACGGCCTGCGTCTGGATGACCTTCTGAAGAAGGGCGACATCTCGGCGAACATGGCGCTGCAGCCCGGCGACATCGTCATCATTTCCGAGAGCTGGTTCTGATGAGTCGGGTGCGGTTCCGGTCGGTCGCGGAGTAGCGAGCCATGCAGGATGTGTTTGCGCAACTGGTCAGCTATGTGCTGGGCGTCTGGCGGCACCGCTGGCTCGCGCTCGGCACGGCCTGGGTGTTGGCCCTCACGGGCTGGGCTTACGTCTGGCAGATGCCGGAGTCCTACGTGGCGACGGCCCGCATGCACGTGGATACGAACTCCGTCCTGCGCCCACTCATGCGTGGGCTCACCATCACGCCGGACATAAACCAGCGTATCCAGATGATGAGCCAGACGCTGCTCAGCCGGCCGAATATGGAGCGGCTGGCGCGAATGACCGACCTGGACCTCGGGGCGACCACGGAAGTCGAGAAGGAGGCCCTGATCAAGCGTATGCAGGAGTCCATCGGGCTGTCCGGTAGCCGTGGCAACACCTCTCTCTACACCATTTCCGTGACAGACCCTGACCGGGAGACTGCCCGGCGCGTGGCCCAGGCGCTGATCACGGTGTTCATCGAAAACTCCATGAGTGACAAACGCGAGGACAGTTCCGACGCGCAGAGCTTCCTGCAACAGCAAATCGCAGAGTCGGAGCAGCGGCTGGTCGAGGCCGAGCGCCGGCTGGCCATGTTCAAGCAACAGAATGTAGACGTGTTGCCCGGGGGCGGCGGGGACTACTACAGCCGCCTGCAGGAAACCCGGGGTGCTTTGCAGCAGGCGCAGCTGCAATTGCGCGAAGTCGAGAACCGCCGCCGTGAGTTGCAGCGCCAAATCGAGGGTGAGGACCCTGTGTTTATAGCGGGAGGCTCCTCCGGCATGGCGCAGTCGCCGCTGGATGCCCGGGTGCAGTCCCTGCAGCTGCAGATGGACGGATTGCTGGCGCGTTACACGGCGAAGCACCCCGAAGTCGTGCGCCTGCGCGGTCTGATCGAGGAGTTGGAGGCGGAGCGGCAGGCGGAGTACGCGCGCATGCGGGAACAGCCCGGTGCCTCGTTCAGTGGCCTGGCCAGCAGCCCGGTGTACCAGGGTATGCGCAGCATGCTGGCGCAGACAGAGGCCGAAGCCGCTGAGCTGCGTGTTCGCGTCGCCGAATATGAGCGCCGTGCGGAAGAGCTGGCGGCGAAAGTCAATCAGATTCCCGAAGTAGAAGCCGAACTGAAGCAGTTGAATCGCGATTACGATGTAATAGCGCGCCAACACCAGCAGATGCTGGAGCGACGTGAGTCCGCGCGCTTGTCCGGAGATGTGGAAAGCACCGGTGGTGAAGTCAGCTTCCGCGTTATCGATCCGCCGTTCGTGCCGCGCAAACCGAGCAAGCCCAACAAGCTGCTGTTGAACGCCGGCGTGCTGATTGTCGCGCTGGGCGCCGGTGTCGGTGTGGCATTGCTGTTGACGCTGCTGCATCCCATTGTGACTGACGCCCGGATGCTGGCACATTCGACGGGCCTGCCCTTGCTGGGCACCGTCACCTGGAACAAGACGCCGGAGGAAAAGCGCAGCAGCCTGTGGCGTCTGGCGGGTTTTGCGATGTGTGGGGGGGCCTTGTTGGTCGCCTTTGCCGGTGTGCTCATCGTGCCGGGGATCACAGCATGAGGTACTACGTTATCGGGGCCGGTTCGGCTGACAGCAGGCCCAGGGGCCGGAGAGCAGAACAATGAGTACGATCGAGAAAGCCCTCAGCCAAATGGAGGCGGCGAAGAAGTCGCAGCCGTCCCAGCCTGAGCCGCAGAACACTGTGGAGCGGGCCGGCGTAAGCGAGCCGCTGCAGGCCACCGTCGCAGTGCAGCGCGACGAGGACTCTGACTGGCAAAGTGGCGCCGAAGTGCATATTCCCTTCGATGCGCTGCATGCTCAGGGCTTTCTCACGCCTGCGATTCCGCGTAGTGCTATCGCCGAGGAGTTTCGCACCATCAAGCGGCCTCTGCTGAAAAACGCGTCCGGCGCGTCACCCACACCCATTCCCAACGCCAACCTGATCATGGTCACCAGCGCCTTGCAGGGGGATGGCAAGACGTTTTCATCGATCAATCTGGCGATGAGTATCGCCATGGAGCGGGACAAGACGGTCCTGTTTGTCGATGCGGATGTGCTCAAGGCCACGGCTGGGCACCGTCTGGGCATTCCCGCTGGTACACCGGGCCTGCTCGATATCCTGCGTCGCGATGCGAAACCGGAAGACGTCATACTGCGCACCAACATGGAAAAGCTGCGCGTCTTGCCCGCTGGCACCGCCGACGAGCATTCCACAGAGCTGTTGGCCAGTGAAAACATGCACCAGTTTATGCTGGAGCTCTCCGCCCGCTACCCCGATCGCATCATCGTGTTTGATTCACCGCCGCTGCTGCTGACCACCGAGGCGGGTGTATTGGCCAGCTTCATGGGGCAGATCGTGTTTGTTGCCTCGGCGGATATTACGCCGCAACACGCGGTAAAAGAGGCGCTGGAGCACATCGGTGCCGACAAGATGGTGGCGGTGATGTTGAACCGCGCCTCGCGCCGGCGCATGGGGCTGTTCGGTATGGGGGTCGGTTACGGCTACGGCTATGGCTACGGCTATGGCTACGGTGGCCGCGCCGAGGCCGCTGAAGCCGCAGACCAGGATGCAGCGAGGGCCATGAACCCGTGAAAACTTCCCGGACACCGTTTCCCGCATTTCCAGGGCACGCGCAGCCCGCAGCAGCAGCTGGCGCAGGCCTCGCAGCCCGCAGGTGCACGCCTGTTCTCGCACTAAGCGCCCTCGCGGGCCTCGTGGTGACACTTCCGGCAATGTCAGCTGAGTGGGAAACCAACGCCGGCATGTCGGTCGGCGGTTATTACTCGGACAATATCTGCCTGGCACCGAACGACAAGGAAGGCAAGGCGGTGGCGACGGCGCGACCCGATGTCAGCGTTACCGGGCGCGGCGCACGCGGCAATCTGAACCTGCAGGCGGCGGTTGAGTACAACTCGCTGGGGGACAGCGATATCGAGTGTCAAACCGGCCAGGCGTCCAACCTGAGTAACCGCAAGTCTTTTATTCCCAGTGTACGTTTCAACAGTGACTACGAGCTGGTGGAGAACTGGCTGCAACTGGATGCGGCGGCCTCCGCGCGGGAAAACGCGCTGAACCCCTTTGGCCCGCCCGGCACCGGCAATGGTCGGGATAATACCAATATTGTTTATGACTACACGGTTGGCGCCCTGGTGCAACGGCGACTGGCGCAGGCGGCCAACTTGCGCGTGCGCTATGCCTACAACGAGCAGTTCAATGACGCCGATATCTACGGCAACAGCGATGAGGACCGCGTCGAGTTTGACCTCGACACACTGCCGGGGTCGGGGCGCCTGAGTGCCGGGCTCGGCGGTCAGTACAGCAAGATCAACTACGAAGCCACGGACTTCCAGCCGGCCTTTGACAATGAGCTGTCGAATGCCGAATTCCGCCTCGGTTTTCAGGTGCTGGACAGCCTGCAGGTGAATGGCCTCGCGGGTGAGGAGTGGAACGAGTTCACCAGCCAGCGCGAGGATATCGATGGCAGCTACTGGGATGTAGGTGTTCGCTGGACGCCCAATCCCCGCGTGGAAGTCAATGTCGGCACGGGTGAGCGCTTCTTTGGCAGCTCACCCCGGGCGGATATCCGCTACCGCCACAAGCGCAGCGAGTTGAGCGCCAGCTATGTGCGCACACTCACCCTGCCGCGAACGCTGCGAGGTGCCGATGCCAGCCTGGTCGACCCGAATGATCCGTTTGGCCCGGGCTTTGGGGAGTTGCCTGGCGACCTGTTGGGCAACGAGGGGCTGCCCACGTTCATCGGCAATTCGCCGGTGCTGGATGAACGGTTCGAGTTGCGCTACCGGTTTAAGGCGCGGCGGAGCTCGGCCACGTTTTCCGCGTCGGATTCCCGCCAGCAGCGGGTGGATGACGGCGCTGAAGGTACCTTCCGCGACGCGGGAGTGACGTTTACGCGCAAGCTTTCCAGCACCCTGTCAGCCAACGTGCGCCTGCGCTGGGACGAGCGTGAGGGAGAGGGCGGTAACTTTGGCGGCTTTGGCCAGAACAGCGAGAGCTGGCTGGCTGGTCTGGGGCTCACGCGCCAACTCGGCAATGACACCACGCTGACACTGGCCTACCAGTTCCTGACACAGGATTCAGATTTCGCGCTGAACGACTATGACGAGAACCGGGTAACGTTCAACGTCAGACACGCCTTCTAGGACGCCTCGATCATGAGTGAACAGACAGGCGCGCACATTCTCTGTGTGGTGGGTGCGCGGCCCAACTTCATGAAGATCGCCCCCATCATGCGTGCCTTCAACGCGGCCGGGAGCGGACTGCGCGCCAGCCTTGTGCACACGGGGCAGCACTACGATGCGGCGATGAAGCACGCCTTTTTTGAGCAGCTGCACATTCCGGAGCCCGATGTCGATCTGGGGGTAGGCTCTGGCACGCACGCCGAGCAGACGGCCCAGATCATGCTCAAGTTTGAGCCTGTGCTGGATGCGCAGCAGCCGGATGCGGTGTTGGTGGTGGGGGACGTCAATTCCACTATCGCCTGCGCCCTGGTCGCGGTGAAAAAGGGTATCCCGGTTATTCATGTTGAAGCGGGCTTGCGCAGTGGAGACCGCGGTATGCCGGAGGAGATCAATCGCATCCTCACGGATCAGCTGTCTGACCTCCTGTTCACGACGGAGATCTCGGCCGCTGACAATCTGGAGCGCGAGGGCATCAGCCGGGATAAGGTGTTCTTCGTCGGTAACGTGATGATAGATACCCTGCGCTACAATCTGGCGTCGGCCACACCCTCTGCCAGCACGCTGGCCGAGGCCGGCCCCCGCTTCATCGATGGCTACGGATTGCTCACCCTGCACCGCCCTTCCAATGTGGATGATCCCACAGTGCTGCGGCGCCTTCTCACGGAGCTCGCCGATATCAGCCGGGAAACACCGCTGGTATTTCCGGTGCATCCGCGCACGCGCGCCCGTATCAGTGACGCGGGCCTGGATGCCATGCTCGCCGGGGCGGATATCCTCCTGCTGCCGCCACAGGGTTACCTGGAAATGCTTGGCCTGATGCGCGATGCGCGTGTGGTGCTGACTGATTCCGGTGGCATCCAGGAGGAAACGACAGCTCTGGGCGTGCCCTGTATCACTCTGCGCGAGAGCACGGAGCGGCCCATTACCGTTGAGCAGGGCACGAACACTATTGTCGGAACAGAGCCCGTGGCTATTCGCAAGGCGTATCGTGACGTGATCGAAGGGGGCGGCAAGGCGGGTCGCCAGCCTGAGCACTGGGATGGTCAGGCAGCGCAGCGCATTGCAGCCATTCTGGCGCGCTGGAGTGGCCAGCATGAGTGATGCATCGGCCAGCATAGTGAACGCGATGACGGTGGACGTGGAGGACTATTTCCAGGTGTCCGCGTTTGAGTCGCAGGTGAGTCGCGCAGCGTGGGAAACGACGCCGCTGCGTGTGCAGGCCAATGTCGAGCGCATCCTGGAACTGTTCGATGGGCATGGGGTCAAGGCCACTTTCTTTACGCTGGGCTGGGTGGCAGAGCGTCATCCGGACATGGTGCGCCGGATCGTCGCGGAAGGCCATGAGCTTGCCAGTCATGGATGGGAGCACACACGGGTCACCACCCAGCGGCCCCCGGCGTTCCTCGATGATATACGGCGTACCAAGGCCTTGCTCGAGGATATCGCCGGCGTTGAGGTCAAGGGTTACCGCGCGGCCAGCTATTCGATAGGTCGCGATAACCTCTGGGCACTCGACACACTGGCTGATGCGGGCTATCGCTACAGTTCCAGCATCGCGCCTATCCGGCACGATCTGTACGGTATGCCGGAAGCGCCACGTTTCGCTTTTTCCGCGGCGTCGGGCCGGTTGGCAGAAATTCCCGTGACTACACTGCCTCTCGCCGGGCGCAACATCAACTGTGGCGGGGGCGGCTGGTTCCGCCTTTTCCCCTACACGTTCTCACGTTGGGCGCTACGCCGGATCAACCGCGGTGAGGGCCAGAGTGCGCACTTCTATTTTCACCCCTGGGAAATCGACCCTGAGCAACCTCGGCCGGCTGGGCTTAGCGCACGCACACGCTTTCGTCACTACCTGAACCTGGGCCGCATGGAGTCACGCCTGCAGCGGCTGCTGGGCGATTTTCACTGGGACCGCATGGATCGCGTTTTTGCCCCGGCTATCGCTGCGCCGGGGACGTTGCCACAGCCTGCCTTTGGCGCATCAGATGCCCGCGGTGGCCTGCGCGAGCAGGTGGGCGCGTGACGGTGCGGGTGCGCTGTGCGGACGCCGCCGACGAGCCGGCCTGGGAGCGGTTCGTGCAGCAATGCCCGCCGGCCACGTTCTTTCATCGCTTCGGTTGGAAACGGGTGCTGGAAGGCGCTTTGCGGCATCGCTGCCATTTTTTGCTGGCCGAGGAAAATGGTGCCGTGGTGGGCGTCCTGCCGCTCGCGGAGGTGCGCAGCCGTCTGTTCGGCTACAAACTGGCCGGGTTGCCCTTTTGTGTCTACGGAGGCATCGCTACAGAGCACCCCGAAGCCGCTCGCATGTTGCGCGGTGAGGCCGAAGCCATGGCCACGCGCCTCGGTGTAGAAGCACTTGAGCTGCGCAATTGCGCAAGCAGTGATAGCGGGTGGCCGGTGAAGGACCTTTATTACACCTTCCGCAAGCCAATTACGGCGGATAACGATGCCAACCTCAAGGCCATACCCAATCGCCAGCGCGCCATGATTCGCAAAGGTATTCAGGAAGGGCTGGAGGGCGAGGAAACAGAGGGCACCCAGCGTCTGTATCGTGTGTATGCGGAGAGTGTGCGCAACCTGGGGACTCCGGTGTTCAGCCGGCGCTACCTCGATGCACTGCGCACCGAATTTGCAGGGGATTGCCGTGTCCTGATGATTCGCCAGGGCGACGAGGACGTTGCCGGGGTCATGAGCTTTTATTTCCGCAATGAGGTCTTGCCCTACTACGGCGGCAGCATCGCACGTGCTCGCAGCATTCGCGGTTGCAACCATTTCATGTACTGGGACCTGATGCGTCGCAGTGCCGAAGAGGGTGTAACGCTGTATGACTTCGGACGCAGCAAGCGCGACACGGGGCCTTTCGAGTTCAAGAGGCACTGGGGTTTCGAGCCGCAACCGCTGCCTTACGAGTATTTTCTGGTCAACGGCGACCAGGTACCTGACGTAAACCCCAGTAACCCGAAGTATCGTCTGTTGGTGAATGCCTGGCAGCGGCTGCCATTGCCGGTCGCAAACCTGTTGGGGCCACCCTTGGCCCGTAGCCTGGGATAGGCACATGGGAGACATGCCGAAGCCCCCGCTGCTTTTTTTGTGCCATCGTATCCCCTATCCACCCAACAAGGGTGACAAGATTCGTTCATTCCATCTGCTGCATCACCTCAGCCAGCACTTCGATATCCATCTGGGCAGCTTTGTGGATGACCCGGACGATTGGCCCTGGGCGCCTGAACTGGAAAAGTATTGCGCGAGCGTGTTTCTGCGGCCGCTCGATTCGCGGCTCGCGACGTTGCGCAGTGCCTGGGGTTTCCTCTCGGGTCAGGCGCTCTCGGTTCCCTATTACACGGACCGGAAAATGCTGAGATGGGCAGAGAGCATTACGGCCCGACACGGTATTCAGCACGCGATCGTTTATTCGTCGTCAATGGCGCAGTTTCTGCCGGCGGGCGCTGCGAATTTTCTGCGTAAGGTCATTGATTTTGTGGATGTGGATTCCGACAAGTGGCAGCAGTATGCCGCGCAGAAGCCCTGGCCCCTGAACTGGATTTATCGTCGTGAGGCGCGTTACTTACTGGCGCTGGAGCAGGCCTTGGCTGAGCAGTTTGACGCTGGGCTGTTTGTTTCCTCGGCCGAGGCGGATTTGTTTCACCAGCTTTCTCCGCACACGGCGCACAAAATCGGGTTCTACAACAATGGGGTGAACTGTGACTACTTCGATCCCGCGTATGACATTGCAGATCCCCAGCCCAGTCCCTACGCCGAGGGGAGCCTTCCCCTGGTGTTCACCGGCGCCATGGATTACTGGCCCAACGTCGATGCGGTGTCCTGGTTCGTGGAGAACGTGCTACCGACACTGCGTCGGCAGCATCCGCACATCGTCCTCACTATCGTCGGCGGAAACCCGTCGAGCAAAGTGCAGCGCCTAGCGCAGCATGCCGGGGTTACCGTAACCGGGCGCGTGCCCGATGTGCGCCCCTACCTCAAGCACGCTATTGCAGCTGTGGCGCCGATGCGCATCGCGCGAGGGGTGCAGAACAAGGTACTGGAGGCCATGGCCATGGCGCGTCCTGTCCTCGTTAGCGCAAAGGGACTGGAGGGCATAGCCGCAGTTGATGGTGAGGACGTGCTGCTCGCCGAGACAGTCGAGGATTATCGCTGCCTGATTGGTCGGCTGGTGCAGGGCGAATACCCGCAGCTGGGGGAGCGCGCGCGCCAGTGTGTCAAGCAGGGATTCAGCTGGGAGGAAAATCTTCCGGAAGTCGTTTTGCTATTGGGTGAAAATTTTGCGGTGCCGAGGTACGCGAGGGGGCAGGTAACCAGTGACTGAAGAGGTGCAGGTCGGGTATACGTGGCGTGGCAGTGCGTTGGCGGGCAGAAGCCTGACAGTAGCGGTCGCTGTGTACGTTGTGTTGGCAGTAGCCGTGTTTTTTGACACCGCGGCGTCGATGGTGCGCGTCTGGAGCGTCTCGGAGACGTTTGCCCACGGTTTTCTCATCGTTCCCATTAGCCTCTGGTTGCTCTGGCGCGATCGCGATCAACTGGCGGGGGCTGTGGCTCGTCCACAGCCCACCGTACTGCTGTTGACCCTCGGGGGTGGGATGGTGTGGTTGCTCGCCTATCTCGTCGAGGTGAGTGTCGTACAGCAACTGGCGTTCGTGGGTATCCTCATCACAGGTATATGGTCGCTCCTCGGCACTGAACTGGCGCGTCGTGTGGCGTTCCCACTGGGTTTTCTGGTCATGGCAGTACCCATGGGCGAGGGCCTGGTGCCGTCGCTCGTAGAACTGACCGCCAACACGACGGAGGCGCTGGTGCGAGCCAGCGGCATTCCTGTCTATCGGGAAGGGACCTATCTTACGTTGCCAACGGGCCATTGGTCCGTGGTCGAAGCCTGCAGCGGTGTGCGCTACCTGATCGCCTCGTTCACGCTCGGCCTCGTTTATGCCTATCTGACCTATCGCAGTCTGTGGAAACGCGGGGTTTTTGTTCTTGTCTCCCTGCTGTTGCCGATTGCGGCTAACAGCCTCAGGGCCTACGGCATCGTGATGATCGGGCATTTCAGCGGCATGGAGCTTGCCGTGGGTGTCGACCACTTGATTTATGGGTGGGTGTTCTTCGGTGTCGTGATGTTTCTGCTGTTCTGGATTGGCAGCTTCTGGCGCGAGGACGAACAGGGTGGCGCTCGGGCTATGCCTGTGCAACATCGCGAGATCGCCGGTCAGCCTGGTACTTCTGTCTGGGTCACCCTTGTGCTGCTGGTCGCGGTCACCGCACTTGGGCCGGTGATTGCACGGGGACTTTCCGTGGGTCATACGCTTGCGGCAACGACTCCATTGTCAGCTGTGCCCGCTGCGGGAGGCTGGGAGCTCACCGCGGATGCGGAGTGGTTCTGGCATCCTCTCCATCAGGGTGCAGACCAGGAGCTGCAGGTCTTCTACACCAACAGCGGTGCTGTTGTGGGTATGTTTGTCCGACAGCACCTGCAGCAGGTCGAAGGCGTCGAGCTTGTTCAGAGCCAGTCGCCATGGCGGTCGGAGGACGGAGGCTGGCGTGTTCTCGGAGAGAGAGCAGAGCCAGCCGGTCTGGGCGTCGAATCGGCGTTCAACGTGCGCGAAGCACTGCTTCAGTCTGCCGGCCAACGGCTGCTGGTCTGGAGTTGGTACCGGGTAGGAGGGACCTCAACCGACAATCCCTATCTGGTAAAGCTGTTGGAGGCGCTGCAACTAGTGCGTCAGGGGCAGCGCAAAGGCTCGCGCATATTTTTGGTAACGCCAGTGGATGAAGATCTCGCCAACGGCCGGCAACAGTTGCGACACTTCCTCAAGATCCACGGTGCCGCGCTCGATGCCGTGCTGGATCGGTGATTGCTCCGTCCATGCCATCTCAGCCCCGGAAAGATGAGCCACCTTTGATTGCCCACGTGATTTATGCGCTCGGTACCGGTGGACTGGAAAATGGACTGGTCAACATCATCAACCGTTGCCCTCCGGACCGCTATCGCCACGCAATTATTTGCCTTACGCGCAGTGAGGCGTTTGCCGGTCGCATCACTGCGCCAGATGTTGAGGTGATCGAGTTGCACAAGAAGCCCGGTCACGACCCCGGTATGTACTGGCGCCTGTGGCGTGTACTCCGGCGTCTGCGGCCCGCCATTGTGCATACACGCAATTTGGCGGCTCTAGAGACGCAGCTGCTTGGCTTATTGCTCACTGGATGCAAGCGAGTACACGGGGAGCACGGCAGAGATATCAGTGATCTCGACGGCAGCAATCGTAAATACCGGATGCTACGCAGGGCGCTGCAGCCCCTGATTCACCGGTTTATTGCTGTGAGTCGTGATCTCTCTGCCTGGCTCGTTACCTCCGTGGGAATCCGGCCGGATAAAGTGGTGCAGATCTACAATGGTGTGGCACAGGATCGTTTTGTGCCTTGTACGTTGCCCGCTGGCGACACTGCAACGTCAGCCTCGGTAGGTCGGGTTGCCGTCAAGGGGATGCCAGCGGGCTTTTGCGATGCGCCGGGCTGTCGAGTGCTGGGTACGGTCGGCCGCCTGGCGGCCGTGAAGGACCAAAGGACCCTGCTGCTTGCTCTCGCGGAGCTTCTTGACGCCAGCCCTCAGCAAAGGGATATCCTGCGCTGTATACTGGTGGGCGATGGGCCGGAACGGCAGGCACTGCAGACGTTGATCGCGGAACTCGGGTTGCAGCATTGTGTCTGGATGGCGGGCGACCGGGATGACATTCCCGAACTTCTTGCAAGCATGGATGTGTTTGTGTTGCCGTCTCTGGGCGAAGGCATTTCCAATACGGTTCTGGAAGCCATGGCGAGTGGTTTGCCTGTTGTCGCCACGCGTGTAGGTGGCAATCCGGAGCTGGTGGAGGATGGGGTGACAGGACTGCTGGTGCCGGTGGGGGATGTAACCGCACTGGCGAATGCGCTTCAAACGCTGATCGATGACCCCGCCCAGTGCGAGCAAATGGCTCATGCCGCCGTGCGGCGTGTACAAAGGGATTTTGACTGGGAGCGAACAGTGGCATCTTACCTTCAGGTGTATGACGATCTGCTGGGACGCAGCCGCCTACCGGAATCAATGGACGGGACCTGATTATGTGTGGCATTGCCGGTATTTTTGATCTGACCCAGCAGCGCGAGCCGGGTCGTGCTTTGCTCGAAGCCATGAATCAGACCCAGTTTCATCGCGGCCCCGACGAGGGCGGTGTTTTTCTGGCGCCGGGGGTGGGCCTGGCTCACCGCAGGCTGTCCATTATCGACCTGGCCAGTGGTCAACAGCCCATGTTCAGTGCGGATAACACGCTCTGTGTTGTCTACAATGGCGAAATCTACAATTTTAAAGAGCTTGCCAGTGAGTTGGAGGCCCTCGGTTTTCACTTTCGTACGCACTGCGACACCGAGGTCATTCTCTATGCCTGGCAAGCCTGGGGCGAGCGTTGCGTGGATCATTTCCGCGGCATGTTCGCTTTCGCGCTGTACGATTCGAATGCCCGCAGCCTGTTTCTCGCCAGGGACCGTTTTGGCATCAAGCCACTCTTTTACAGTGTGTTGGCAGACGGCCAGCTGATATTCGGTTCCGAACTCAAGGTGATCAAGGCCCACCCCGGGTTGCCTCGCGCACTGCAGCCGCAGGCGGTCGAGGATTATTTCGCACTGGGATATGTGCCAGAGCCGAAAACCATCTATCGCGATGTGTTCAAGTTGCGCCCCGGGCATACGATGTTGTTCCGTCATGGCGAACCCGTGCCCGCACAAAATCAGTTCTGGGATATTCCCTTCAAGCCGGTGACGGTGGCGAGTGAGGCCGATCTGCAGGCCGAGTTGATCGCCAGGCTGCGCGAGGCGGTGCAGGTGCGCATGGTGGCCGAGGTGCCGCTGGGTGCCTTCCTTTCAGGGGGTGTGGATTCCAGCGCGGTTGTGGCAATGATGGCGGAGTTGCAGAGCGATCCGGTAAACACCTGTGCTATCGGATTTGATGTCAAGCAGTTCAATGAAACCGAGTATGCCGCACGCGTCGCAGAGCGTTATCACACCAACCACTTTCAGGAAATCGTCAGTAGCGAGGACTTTGATCTTCTTGACGAGCTGGCCGCGCTCTACGATGAACCCTACGCCGACAGTTCGGCGATTCCCACCTACCGTGTGTGTCAACTGGCCAAAAAGCGGGTGACGGTGGCACTTTCAGGTGATGGCGGTGATGAGCATTTTGCCGGCTACCGACGCTACCGCTGGCATATGCACGAAGAGCGTTTGCGACAGGCGTTACCGCTGGGCCTGCGCAAACCCCTGTTTGGCGCCCTTGGCCGCCTGTACCCCAAGGCGGATTGGGCGCCGCGGGTGTTTCGTGCGAAAACAACCTTTCAGGCGCTGGCGCGAAACTCGGTGCAGGCCTACCTGCATTCGGTGTCGATCTGCAGCGATGAGCAGCGTGCTGCACTGTTCAGCGACAACTTCAAGCGCGAATTGCAGGGCTATTCGGTACACAGCGTATTTGATGAACATGCGGCTAACAGCCCCACCGACGATCCGCTGTCGATGATTCAGTACCTGGACATGAAAACCTACCTGGTGGGCGACATCCTGACCAAGGTGGACCGCGCCAGCATGGCCCATGCGCTGGAAGTGCGGGTACCCCTGCTGGATCACCCGCTGACCGAATGGGTCTCCGGCTTGTCCCCGGAATGGAAACTGCGCGGCCAGGAAGGGAAGTATCTGTTGAAGAAGTCACTCGAATCCCGCCTGCCGCAGGATGTGCTGTACCGCGACAAGATGGGCTTTGGTGTGCCACTGGCCAAGTGGTTCCGCGGCCCGCTGAAGGAACGTTTACGGAAGGATCTCCTGGAGTCCGGCGGCCTCGCCGCCACCGGGCTGTTCAATCAGGATTATCTGGCGCGTCTGGTCGATGAGCACCAGTCTGGAAGGCGCGATCACAGTGCGCCGCTGTGGACTTTGCTGATGTTTCAGGCCACCGTGCGTGACGACCAGTTTGTGGTAGCGGCGTGAGCGGAGGCCCGATGCGTATTCTGCATATCCTCGATCATTCCATACCCCTGCACAGTGGTTACACCTTTCGTACGCGCAATATTCTGCGGGGCCAGCGCGCCCTGGGCTGGCACACCGCTCACGTGACCGGGCTCAAGCAGGGGGTGAGTGACGTAGCGGAAGAAACCGTCGATGGCCTGCACTTCTACCGCACAAGCCCCGGCAACAACCCGCTATACCGCTTGCCCGTACTTGACCAGTGGGAGGTGGTGACAACGCTGGCGCGGCGCATTGTGGAGGTGGCAGCGATTGAACAGCCGGACATTCTCCACGCGCACTCGCCAGCGTTGAATGGCCTGGCGGCCCTGCGTGCCGGTCGTGAACTTGGTTTGCCAGTGGTCTATGAGTGCCGTGCTTTTTGGGAAGATGCCGCGGTGGATCATGGCACGAGTCGGGAGTGGGGGCCGCGATATCGCCTCACACGAGCACTTGAGACGCGCGTATTTCGGCGCGCCGACGCGGTGACCACAATCTGCGAGGGTTTGCGTGCTGAAATCGCCGGGCGAGGCATAGATGCCGCGAAAATAACGGTCATCCCGAACGCCGTCGATACCGAAGGCTTCACCTATGGCGCTGCGGCGAACCCTGAGTTACAGCGGCAGCTCGGGCTTGAGGGCAAGACGGTATTGGGGTTTATCGGCTCCTTCTATGCCTATGAGGGGATTCCCCTGCTGCTGGACGCACTGCCACCGCTGTTGGAGCAACACCCTGAACTTCGCCTTTTGCTGGTGGGTGGTGGGCCACAGGAGGAGTACATTCGTGGCAAGATCGCCAGCCTGAATCTTGAGGATATCGTCATCCTTACCGGGCGTGTCCCGCATGCGCAGGTACAGGACTATTACAACCTTGTGGATATTTTCACCTACCCCCGCCTGCCAATGCGCCTGACTGAATTGGTGACCCCACTCAAACCACTGGAAGCCATGGCCCAGGGTAGACTGGTGGTGGCGTCGGACGTTGGCGGGCACAGGGAGCTGGTGCGCTCTGGCGACACCGGTATGCTGTTTGCTGCGGGGGACGCCAGCGCGTTGGCGTCTGCCGTCACCGGGCTTCTGGCACGCAGAGATGACTGGCCGGCTATGCGGGAACGCGGTCGCGCATTCGTCGAGCAGGAGCGTACGTGGACGGCGAGCGTTGCGCGCTATGCAGCTGTTTATGGTGGCTTGAAGTGAGCCTGTTACACCTGGGCCTGGTCGGGCCGGTGCCGCCACCCAATGGCGGCATGGCCATGCAGACAGAACAACTGGCGCGCTTGCTGCGGGCTGAGGGACTGCAGGTCTCGCAGGTGGCGACCAACGCACCGTACTGGCCGGGTTTTGTCAGTCGCCTGCCTGGTGTGCGCGCGGTTTTCCGCCTGCTGCCCTACCTGGTGCGGGTATGGCGTCTGGTGGGAAGGGTTGATGTCATTCACCTGATGGCCAACTCCGGCTGGTCCTGGCAGCTGTTTGCGGCGCCCGTGCTGTGGTTGGCCTGGCTGCGCCGCCGTCCGGTGATCGTCAACTACCGGGGCGGTGAGGCCAGCGAGTACTTCCGTCGCTCCTGGCGCAGGATACATCCCTCCCTGCGGAAGGCCGCCCTGGTGGTGGTGCCCTCGGGATACCTGCAGGCCGTGTTTGCGGACTACGGACAAGCGACCCGGGTGATTCCGAATATCGTCGATCAAACCCTGTTCCGGCCCGTGCCGGAACCGGTGGTAGAGAGCGGCGCCTTCACTCTGGTTATTACCCGCAACCTGGAGCCAATCTACGGCATAGACACGGCGTTGCGGGCGTTGGCAATCGTCTTGCACGAAGCGCCGAATACACGGTTGCGTATCGCCGGCAGCGGTCCCCAGGAAGGTGCCTTGAAAGCCCTTGCTGAACAGCTGGGCATTGCTGCCGCCGTGCAGTTCGAGGGCCGCCTGGACCGGGCCGGCGTCGTCACGTTGTACGCAGCGGCGGACGCCATGCTCAACCCGACCACCGTGGACAATATGCCCAACTCCGTGATTGAGGCGCTGGCCTGCGGGGTGCCGGTGATATCCACCGATGTCGGTGGCGTGCCCTTCATTGTACGCCACGAACACACCGCGCTGCTGGTGCCGGCCAACGATCCTGACGCCATGGCCGCCGCCATGCTGCGCATCCTTGGAGATGGCAAGCTGCGGCAGCAATTGCGCGCCAATGGCCTGGACGAGGTGGCCCAGTATGGCTGGCCCGAAGTCCGCCAGCTCTGGCTGGATGCCTATACGATGGCAGTGGGCGCGCAGCAGGGTGCGGCGACATGAGCCTCTACCAGAAGGCGGTTGCCGGGCTGCTGTTTCCCCTGCATGAAAAGCTCAAGGGTCACGACACTATAGCTGTGCACAAAGCGATGGAGCGGTCCCAGTGGCTTGCGCCGGAGGCGATGGCCCAGCTGCAGTTGGACAACCTGCGCCGCTTCCTGACCAAAATCGGCCGTACGGTACCGTATTATCAAAAACTTTTTGCCGATCTTGGCTTCAACCCCGAGGGGGTGACTTCGGTGGCCGATCTGCAGCGGCTGCCTCTGCTGGACAAGGCCGCCATCCGCGCCCACACGGAACAACTCAAGGCGCAGGATGCGCAGGGGTTAAAGCGTTTCAATACTGGCGGCTCCAGCGGCGAACCACTGATCTTCTACCTGGGTAATGAACGTGTGAGTCATGACGTCGCGGCCAAGCGCCGCGCCACGCGTTGGTGGGGCGTGGACATTGGCGACCGGGAGATCGTGGTCTGGGGTTCCCCCATTGAACTCGGCTCCCAGGACCGGGTGCGGCTGCTAAGGGACAAGCTGTTTCGCACCGAGCTGCTGTCGGCTTTCGAGATGTCACAGGCCAACCTGCAGAAATTCGCGGAGCGGATCCGCCAGTTCCGCCCGAAAATGTTGTTCGGCTACCCTTCTTCACTGGCGCTTATCGCACAGTTTGCCGGGGAGCAGGGGATTGCCCTCGACGGGCTGGGCATCCGGGTGGCATTTGTGACCTCCGAGCGGCTGTACGAGCACCAGCGCGAAGCCATTGAAAACGCTTTTGGCTGCCCGGTGGCCAATGGCTACGGCGGCCGCGATGCGGGCTTTATCGCCCACGCCTGCCCGGCAGGCAGCCTGCACATAACCGCCGAGGACATGGTGGTGGAGATTGTGGACCCTGCGGGTAACGTGCTGCCAGCGGGAGAGAGCGGCGAGATCGTGGTAACGCACTTGTTCACCAGTGAGTTCCCGTTTGTGCGCTACCGGACGGGAGACGTGGGAACCCTGAGCGACCAGCCCTGTACCTGTGGCCGGGGCCTGCCAGTGCTGGCCAGTGTCGAGGGCCGCACCACGGACTTTGTCACTGCGGCGGATGGCACTATTCTGCACGGGCTGGCGCTGATCTATGTGTTGCGGGATATGCCGGGCGTGGCGAATTTTCGTATTGTGCAGGAGTCACTGGAGCTGACGCGGGTGGAGGTTGTGCCGATTGAAGAATTAACATCGGCGATGGTTAGCGAGATTGAGTCAGGACTGCGAGCGCGTCTTGGATTGGGTGTTATCATAGAGGTGATTGAGGTTTTAGAGATCGCGCGCGAAGCCTCAGGTAAGTTCAGGTACGTGGTGAGTTGCGCTTAGAGTTTATGACTTGAGATATCTCCATACTTCAATCATGTGCAGGTGTTCTCAGTGGTCATTTGATTTGGCTCGCTGTAATAGAGCAATATATCGATGCATCTAAAAGACATTTGGAATGAGCTTCGTCAGGGAGAATGGGAGTTCCTGAAAACAAAGACTAAGTATAAGATATTTCACAATTACTTGCCCACTATTCAGGTGTCAAATTCCCTACCGACGTTGTTAATCTGTAGTTCTGCGCGCAGCGGTAGCACGTGGCTGATGGAGTTATTGTTAAAGACAGCCCGATACCGCGCCATATTTGAGGCTGTCCCGAACGCGGAGCAAAGCCTTAAGGAGTTTTCTTCTCCGAGATTTGTTTTGTCCGGAAATCATCCTCAAGACGAGCGCACCGGTTTTATCCGATCAATATTGGGCAGTGAGCGTAAAGGCTGGAGCCAGGACCACCGCAATTCACGTAATATACACTGGCTCGCTCAGGGATTGCTCTTAAAGTCTACGCGAGCGAGTTTTTGCGTGGACTTTCTGCAAAGTAATCTGGCCATCCAGCCTTCCAACGTGCTCTACCTTATTCGGAACCCCTTTGACGTAGTTCGCTCCAAGATTCTTAAGAAGTCTGTAGCTGGTGCGCAGTTCGTCGACAAGTTCTCTTACGATCCTACCTTGCTGTTTAGGACCCAAGATCCGTTTTTTCGTGAATATTTCAATGCCTTCCGGCACATCCTGACGCAAGTAAAAACCGACGAAGGGAGAGAGGCCTTTATCTGGTGTTTAGAGAATAAGTGGATGCTAGATACTTGGGAGTCAAAAGGTTGGTCCTTGGTGGTGTACGAAAATTTGGTAACAAATTTCGAAGCTGAGTTTAAGCTTCTACTGAACTCGATAGGGTTACCTTTTAGACGCGCAGTCTTGAACAGCAGTCAGGTGAGAAGCTCTACAGCGTATTCTGGTCAGGGCCGCGGGCTCGTTTCATCTAAGGAGTTTGGCAATATCGATGGAAGCCTTAATCGCTGGCGTCAGCACTATTCGGCCCAGAAGCTAGATGAAGTTTGTAAGGTGATGGATGATTTTCGGATTGACTATAACCTAATGCTTGACGGGGCTGCTCGAAGTGCAGTTTCGTATCCTTCCTGAGACTGGAGAGCATATTCAGTAGTACCATAGGCGAGAAGTTTATAGGCTATGGGCTTTGTTAGCTCGGTGGAATTCTGTGCGTGCAAAAGAAAAAATTGGATTAGCATTGTTTATGATCAATAAGGCAGCCTTGGATTATGAATCTGCGTGGCTTGACGTCGCACTTCGATTTATGTCTCTTTACCGAAAAAGGTTTTCTCCAATAGAAATCGCAGAGTGCGACCTACTAAACATTGCTGACGAACGTATTTGCATTGACAACTTTGTCAGCAATGAGGAGTTGCTTGATTTTCAAATGGAACTGAACCCCTCGCACCTCAGTGCTGAAACAGAAAATAAACTTGTTTTTGCCGAGTTGTGCAGTAGTCGGGGAATTCCCACCACAAAGATGGTTGGTAAATTTTATTTGGAGAAGACATCGCATGGCGGTGGCACGGAAGTTGCTGGCGTGGTGGAGCGGACTGTCTCCAAGTTGCCAATGGGCGAGTACGTTTTGAAGCCAGCTTATGGCTGCCATGGAAATGGAGTTTTCGTATTCTCCATTTCGAGTTGCCCAGACTTCCATGATCTAGAAAGTGAGATAGTCAGGCATTGTGAGCTGCATTCTCGTTTCCAGCATTGGCTCGTAGAGGAGCGGTTGTTTAATCATTCGAAAGTTCTTCAGCTGAGTCCGGCAAAGGCTCTGCAAACACTAAGGGTAGTAACCTACGTGGACAGGGATGGCGAGGCTAGTGTACTAGCAGCCCAATGGCGACTTGCGAGCGCCTCAGCAGTCGTAGATAACTTCTGCTTTGGTACAAATCCTGGTCTTCTGTGCAATATTGTCCCCGAGTCTGGTGAGATAGAGGTCGCATACCGAGGCAAGAATTTCCCGTATGAGTTTGGTTTGGATACGACAAGTACTCATATGGAAACAGGAGAGATTCTTGTTGGTAAACGGGTTCCGATGTGGGGTGAAGTAGTTCGGCTCGCAACGCGAGCGGCGCTCGAATTCCTACCTGCCCGTTCAATTGGTTGGGACATTTCTATTACGACTTCAGGGCCGGTGGTTGTCGAGGGTAACCGCTATTGGGACGCGCACAATGAGGATGGCAAGATGCGTGAGCGTTTGTCTTGGATGCAGGCGCGACGTTGAAAGCTAGCGATTGTGGTCATTCCGCTTCAATAAATTAGACGGTCCCAATCGCTAGTTGAGGTGGGTGGGCTGTAGGGCGAAGTTGGAAAAATCTCCCAGTTCACGTTGGCTTCGAGTACTACTGGCCCAGTTGGAGAAAACGCTATGTCCCAGGCCAAGCATCTCAGTTTGGGGAATATTTTGGCGCCAGTCACAGCAATTTCCACGACCTTATGCCAATAGGGCAAGCTAATATGTAACGATTCCTGACTATCAGGGTGGGTGTCAATCTCACGAAGGCCAATCTCACCTGGATGCTTTGTCCAAGCAGCGGTTATCTTTCCAGTCTTCGTATCCACGTCGGCTATAAGGTTCCCGGACTCGCCGTGGAGGAAGTTATCTGTAAGATTGTTGTTGCAAATGAATTTGAACTTGCTGAGTAGGATGTGAACCTGACCATTCTCTTCGAGAAACGTGACCACTCGCACCGATTGAGCTCCGCGAGACAAGCTAATTTTCATAAGGTCGGGATGCGGTTCAATCCAGTCCTGTACAACCAGTGTATCGGTCTGTGATTGGGCGAGCAGAAAAGCATGTGCATCATCCTCGCCCATGAATGATTCCCCGAAACTATACGTGCCGGATGATTTTTTGAAAAAAATCAAGCCAACGCCGTTGCACCCATGTGTCGGTTTTCCGACGTATGAACCGTCATCTAACACCCTGCAGCTGACCACAGCGCGTTTAGTGCCCCGAGTGTTTACTTGCTCTCCATAGACTCCGTAAGTTCGCGGTATGTTGATTTTGGCTGACTCACACAATTCATAGAATAGTGCTTTGTTGTTAACAGTTTCTATGGCTGCAAACTGATTTACCCTTGACACAAGGCGTGTTCGTGATTCTTTGCTAATGTAGCGCGAAAACTCAGGGTCACTAATCTTTGGATTTGTTAGTCCCCAAAATAAAATATCCTCAAGTGAAAAGAGATGTCGATTGTGCAGCAGAAGGGCGCGCCTACATTGAAAAGCCAGGCTAGTGTTGTAGTGTTTGGCCGCTGCTCTAAGTTCTTTGAGGTAGGATAGCGCTTTTCTAGGATTCATTGGCTGCTTCGTTAGAGGTCGTATAGTCGTTGGTCGTTGGGGACTGGATAACGGCCTTTGGGGACCGATCCTGCATGTAGTCCTCAACGCGCCGAGCGAACAGGCGCAATATCGGGGCTACACCAGTCAATTGATCTTCATGCTCGAACCATGTTTCACTCGTGTCAAGATGCACTGGCGTTATTATTGCCCGACGTGGGTTGCAATGAAAGAATTTTTGTTGTGGCAGATACCTTTGTGTCCCGAGGACAGTGAGGGTCGTTTCAATCATATCCTAGTGTCATTTACACATTTCTAAGAATAGCATGATAACCTATGACTCTTGCCAAGTCAGTTACCGTGCATTAGAGGCATTATGATAAGGCGGTTCCTCGCGCAAGTTATTATGTTCCGCTCATACCAAATCTACGGGATGTGCTGTCTCGAGTCCTCTGCGCCGGAAAACGTCACAGGTGAAAAAATATTCTTTCTTACATCTAAATCGGTTGATAGCTTTAGCAAGCTAACGTCCCAACTCATAGATCTTAATCGTGAGAATAGTAATTATATTGATGATATACGTCGAGACCTAATGGTTGGTGTGATAGTCGAGTTTTGTGGCAAGTTAGTCCATTACGGTTTCTTGTATAAGCATAATCGCACCTCGTGTTTGCTTGGCTTGCCGCACGGATGTGCCCTTATTGGTAATTCTTTTACGGTACCTGCCTATCGCGGTCGCGGATGTCAGGGACGTTCGGTGCTGGCGCGTGGGCTTGCTGCTCGTGAGGCAGGCTTCTCTGCGATATTCGCCGAAACCAGCATTGAGAATGTCAACTCCGGTAAGGGCCTTGTTAAAGCCGGTATGCAACATCTCGGCAGGATGGATTTAATTGTTATTGCGCGAGTGTTTGTCATTAGATGGCGTAGGCCGACTGGCTTTTCTGTCCTGGAGTTCTGTACTTAGCGGCGTTAGAAAATCATGGTGCCCGCGAGAGTCGCACCCAAGCTGCTGCTTAGGGCTTGGCAGGGGTTTAATTCATTGACTTACAGCTCATTACCTTCTTGAGCATAAAAATTGTGTGATTCCACAAGACATGCGACTTAACCGACCAGCGGATTTTTGCTGTATCTCTGATGAAGAGGATGTTGCAACATGAAAGCCTTTCCGTCGCAAAGAGAGCTTTGTGCGGTCCCTCTCCCTCGGTAAAATCAAACCAGTCTACTTCAGGATCATCGAAGAGTTGTTGGTGCACTATGTATTGTAAAACCGTGCCAGGCGACAGGGCCGCGGCTGCTTCGTCGTAACCTAAATAGGCATAAACTGCGGTTCTATCCTCTATGGGAGAATACAGGTAAGCTACTGGCGCCTCGTTTAAGAAAAGCAGGTAGCAGCGTAATTTCCCGCGTTCAGCCAGTGAGCGGGATTGTTCGATAAAGGATGTGGTATCTGGCAACGCGCCATCGAATAGCTTCGCTTGATATGTGGAGTGAGCAAGAGGGATGGCGAGTTCAAAAAACTCGTCTAGCTCATCGGGGCGACGATACTCAGCCCAATTGAGTCGCTCATTTTTGTCCGCTTCAGTGAACTTCCGCAGCTTGCGACGCAATGTTGATCGAGTCTTCGACGCCTTGGTCTTTAGAAAATCATCAAAGCTGCCGCGCAGGTCGGTACGGTAATGCGTATACTGCGCCAGTTTATATCGTAGCCGATTCCCAGTTCGCTCCAGATCTGGGAGCTCGCCTGTTACCTGGGCTGAGTGAACTAGGTATCCGTCTAAGCCTTTGGGCCACTGCGCAGGTAGTGCAGTCCACGCGTCATCTGTAGTGAATCTTCCAAAGCCATTGATGTGAACTACATGCAGGCTGGCTGACAACAATGTGCGATTAGCAAGGGTGAAGCGAAGGGGGAAAACCGTTGCGGTCACGGATATATTACCTTTTGCATTCCAGATTCCAGAAAGCGCAGCACGGACACCCAACGTGGCAGAGTCATTGGGATATCATCACCATTAGCGATGATTTCAGAGACTTGGTGCAGTTCAGTAATTGTCACTGCCTGTAGTTCATCAGATAGATTGAGTCTAGAGCATAGCCGTTCAAATTTTCGCTCTGTAAGTTTGTTGCGCCGGTATTCACTTCCAACACCTGAGTGAAACTCACTAACGTGAGAAAGGACTACCAGGAGCGGAAGCTCCTCTTTCGTCGCGAGTCTGAGCCAGGCATCTTGTTCCGCAATCCCCATACCTATGAGGGTTGCAAGACGGGTGCGAAAGCTTAGACGCCGGTCTGCGCCAATGTAGCTGCTAACTGGGATTTCCAATACCCCATCAATCAGCTTGGCACATTGGTATAGTCTGAGATTGGGGTCCTTGGGCTGGTAGAGCCCTAAGCCGACTGAAGATGAAATTTCTAACCCGCATTCCCGAAACATCGGATATAGATGACGATCTACGAACAGGCTGCCTGTTCGTATGGCTGTTGGTTCAGGAAGTCCCCATGCCACGAACGTGTCTTTACCGCGTTCGATGATTTCGATCACTTTACCATGCGAAATCGTTAGCAACGTATCGTGACTTTCTGGTTGGGGGTGTTTGCGCTTTACAAAGTCTTCCCAGTCAGGATTATCAAATAGCAACCATACGGGATGAAGGTGCAGTTGAATCTCGTGTCCACGTAGCCGTAGTACCTCTACGATTCCGCTCATTTCCTCTAGCCCAAACCAGCTAACCTGCAACGCCTCCACAAAAAATGTGGCCTTCAGGGAGTGACGTTCGAGGATGTCGAGAATTACGGACAGCCCGGTCCTTCGTTCCGGGTTCCCGATCAGCGAAGTCCTGCCAAGTGGCATATGTACGCCTGGCGCGGTGAAGGCCCCGTTTATGTCAAATTCAATGTCGAAAGTGATAGCGACTCTTGTGGTCATTTCGCATACCAGAACCGTTTGCGCCCGCACTAAGATTCGTAAACTCCGTGACTCATTCTACAGCAGGTCTGCTCACTAAGACACCTCGGAAGGCCTGAGATGCCATTTACGGGTGAGAAGTCGCAGGGCAGGCCTATACAGCAATAAGATACGATGGTTACACTCATCTTCAGCTAAAGTAGGATTTCTATTTCCGCGAATTACCTGCGGAAACTGTGTGTCAGTTCACAGGAGCGGATGCTGCATCGAATGATATACTCCAACCGCTTTGTGCTGTTTGATGCTCGAAAAGGCAATCCTCGTTACGTGAGACTGAAAGGTGTAGCGGCGAGGATTTAAGTGTGGTTATGGTTTCGAGGTTGTAGTTCCTCAATGATAGATAGCTTGTTTCTGTTGCTAGTGGTCGTTAGCGTTTGCTACCTCTTTTGGTGGGCGGATAGGCAGGATAAAGACTAATGCGCGACCTGTTGTTAGTCGGGTTCTTGTTTATAGCGATTTTCTATGCGTTTCGGCGGCCGTACATCGGAGTAGCGGCTTGGGCGTGGATAGCTCTCATGGCGCCGGCAGAATGGGCGTTCGGATTTTCTTCCAGTTTTAGGCTGAACCTGACAATCGTTGTCGTCACCATGATTTCATACATGGTGGTCGAAAAAAACAAGCAAATAAATATTAACGGTCTGAGTTTGTGGGTACTTCTTTTTGGCTTCTGGACGTTGATTAGCACTGTCTTCAATCTTAACTCAGATCCATCTTGGGTGTGGGGTTACTGGAATCAGTTTTGGAAGATACTATTGCTCTTTCTTTTCATAACTATCGTGATCACCAAGCGTCTACATATTGATACATTGGTCTGGGCTATTGTGCTCGCTATCTCCGCCTACGCTGCCATGGAAGCGGTTAAATTTATACTGTCCGGTGGAGGACATCAAATTGCAGGCAGGGCTGGAATAATAAAGGACCGAAACGACTTTGCCGTAGCAGTGAACATGTGTATTCCTTTGATAATTTATCTCGCGCAGACGACAAAGCAGCGTTCTTTGAAGCTGGGATTATGGATTCTTTTTGTACTTAACCTTGTGAGCATTGTTGGCACCGGATCTCGAGGTGGATTCATTGGATTGATAGTATTGGCAATTGCGTTTTGGTTGAAGTCTCGTCACAAAGTTGTGCTGTTTCTGGCGGCTTTACTGGTCTTGCCTGTTCTGTATGAGAAGACTCCCGAAGATTGGCGAGATCGACAAGCTACGATTGCCACTGCAGCACAAGACGACAGCTCGTTTATAGGTCGACTATGGGCTTGGAAAATTTCAACAATGATTGCCATGGACTACCCTACAACTGGTGGCGGCTTCGGTGCCATTTTGGAGCCAAATCTATGGAATTACTACGCGCCGCGGACCCCCTATTTCCCGCCGTTGGAGACTCCTGAGATTCCTGCGTGGCAGAATCCGAAAGCAGCGCATAATATCTACTTTCAGGTTCTTGGCGATCATGGCTTCATTGGATTAACGATTTTTTTGGCAATTTTAATTCTTGCGTTCTTGAGTAGCGTAAGAAATTCGGGGCAAGGAAGAGCGAGCGGCGTTTTTTGGTATCAAAAGCTTTCAGAGTCTTTGACCTTGTCTTTGATCGGCTATGGCATAACAGGAGCTAATGTCAGTTTGGCATATTTTGACGGGTTTTACGCAATTTTGGGATTGGTTGCTGTACTGACGATACGGCGAAGAGAACTTGCGTCGATGTCACGTGGATCCATTCGAGATTAGTGGGTTTAAAAGGGGTGCATATTGAAGCTTTATTACTTTAAGGATCCTCAAGGCAATTTTGGGGATGACCTTAACCCCTGGCTTTGGGATAAGTTACTTCCTGGTCTCTTTGATGAGGACGAAAGTAGTATTCTAGTAGGAATTGGCACTTTGCTTAATCATCGTGTGCCATCTAGCCCTGTTAAGCACGTGCTGGGCAGCGGGGTCGGATATGGAGATCTTCCATTGTTGGATGATAAGTGGGTATTTCATGCGATACGTGGCTTCGAAAGTGCGAGAGTACTAGGGCTCCCAAAAGAACTGGTCATTACTGATGCGGCTGTTTTGGTGCGTACTGTGAATTATCCGGTGGCGGAGGCCAGAGATAAGCGCTTCGGCTTCATTCCGCACTGTCTGAGCAGTCGTTACTTTGATTGGTCGATGGCATGCGAGAGCTCAGGCCTGCATTACATTTCCGCTGAATGGGATGTTGAAAGAGTGTTGAGAGAGATTTCCCGTTGCGAGGTCGTTCTGTGTGAAGCCATGCATGGAGCCATAGTAGCTGACGCTCTGCGCGTTCCTTGGGTGCCTGTAGCTTGCTATGACTTCATATCGGAGTTTAAGTGGCGCGATTGGTTGTCCACCGTAGATTTGTCATACCAACCCTCAATCGTAACTTCGTTGTATGATGTGGAGAGAAATCTGCCAACAACCTCTCGGGCCAAGAACGTATTCAAGCGTGCACTTAAACACGCGGGGATTTGGTCTGAAAACTGGAGTCCTGCACCTAAGGCACGGACAGGTGACAGAGAGTTGGAGGCTGCTATGAGCGATCTTTTGGTGGCAACCGCTCGCCAACCGTTTCTAAGTGCCGATAACATTTCAGAGAATCATGTTCATCGATATCTAAAAGTTCTAGAGGATATCAAACTACTGAAAGCATAGGTTACATGTCCCGCACCGCACCTCAGAGGTTTATGGATGTGCCTGAGAAGTCGCAATGCTAATCAATTTAGCTATTCGCCCAAAGGCGCCACTTTTTTCGGATTTTGTTAAACACTTGGGTTCCGAACCTTTTCTTTTGTTTCCTGATGAGTTCGCTGGATTTTTTGAATTCGGTAACAAACCTTCTCGTCCACTCTTCATTTATTCTGTTGCTCTGTTTTTCAGTCAGTTGTTGCTTTGGTACGTTACTCGTTTCAATCTTCACGTTCATGAAATCTGCTATATTCTCTACTGTCTCAGCGATGTTTTGGCGGACGGCAGCAAAATCAAGTTCCAGGTGCTTACATCCACTCGCTGCTAGCGCGTATCTCCATGAAGCGTTATTCAGGATTGTTTCGCGGAGGCAGCTATCAATATGATCGAAGCTGTAGCGAGGGGAATCGGTTACTGACTTTTGTCCTGCAATCCACACGCCCGTCTGACTGGCGATGGATAGGGATACAGCCTGCTTTAATACGTCTTTTCGTGTCAGTAGTACAAAATATGCTCCCGGAAAAAACTCTAACAGATTTCGAAAGCCACCGAATTGTGCGATATGTGGGTAATGAATTTTGATGCCAAACACGCCGTTAGATGAAGTTCTTATTTTTTGTATCTCTTTTAGTGTCTCTAATGCGCTATTCGTGCCCAGTCGCTCCTGCCACTGAGCGATATTGCCGGGGTTCGCGTATTCGAGCGGAAAGCCGAATTTTCCTGTCGCATGCAGAGCGTGTCCCAGCATATGACTTCCACAACGTCCAGTTGATGCGATGACCAGCACTTTTTTTGGAGCCTCCACTAGTGGAAAATCATGGTTCATTGAGAATTGTTCATGATAGAGATACATCCAATCGCTTCCTCCATTGCTACATAAATTAGTGATGACGCAGGGCCGGACTCTCTCGCCTAGGTAGTGTCTTTTTACAAAAATGTGGCGAGTTGGTCTCTCGGCCTTCGTTTCAAGCCTATGTCTTGGTCGGTCCTCTTTCGGTTCGTTAAACCTTTCGAGATGCGCCACTAGACTAACACTATTCGTTCCTCGCTCCGCCTAGCCACTTACTGAATAGCTCTAGGAGTACTTTCTCAGGTCCATCGGGCTTTTTAGATGCACCCCAGAGAATATAAAGAGAAAGAGCGTAGATGACTGCTCCGGTTAAAACTGCAACAGACAGTAGTATTGCTGACGAGTAAACTCCATTTCCATTTGCGGGTATCGCGCTCGTTACTGAAATGACTGAAACCAACATTGCTCCGGTAGCCACAAGAGGTCGCCACGTGACCTTGATCCGATCCTTGGCACTAATTGGGATCAGTTTGCTCAGGTAGTACATGCTGACGGGTATCGAGATGGCATGCACCGCCAGGATAGTTAACGCTACTCCGGGCAGGCTTTGATTGATTGTGAGTGCCGCGCCGAGACTGGGTAGTAATAGCATCACCTCAAAGCCGCGGATCGCCGCACTGAGGTGGGGCTTTCCCAATACTGTGAAGATTGAAAAGTTGGTGGCTTGCAGAACACTGATTGCGCCATAGAATCCTAGGATTTGAATCAGTGGTATAGCATCGAGCCAGTTCGGACCCAGTAGAAGCATGACGATGGGGTCCGCGAGTAGTGCAATTCCCACTCCGGCAGGGAAGGTTAGTGTCACTATGGCAGCTTGAACATTCAGAAAAGTTTTCGCAAGTAGCTTTTTATCGTGCGCAACGGCGGAATAGCCAGGGAATACTGCGCGCATTATCGGAAAAATTAGCTCTGAAGTGGGTAGAGTCGATATCTCTCGGCCGACCCTATAAAACCCTAGTGCGGTTGCATCCATGTGTCGCGCGATGAGGAACGTGGGCCCTTGTGCGCCTAAGTATTGAATAACTCGAGTAAGTACAATCCATTTGGAAAACCCGAACAATTCCTTGGCTTTGGAGAAGTTAATATTTGGCCTGTATGGATGTAGGTAGTAGCTCAAAACAACACCCATGATTCGTGAAATGGCTGTACCAGCTATAAGTGCCCAATAGCTACGAAAAATTAAGGCGAGGGCAACGGTGAAAATGAAGGCAATCAGCTTCTTGCTTAATAGTAGTGTGAAGTCCTTCCGGAACTCGAAGTCCTTCCGGAAATCGACTGTTCCTATGTTCTCCAGGCCCTGCAGGACAGCGAGGGCGCCCAACACGTAGAGAATGTCGATGAGCCTAGGCTCATCAAAAAAGTTGGATGCCGGAATGGCAAGTCCTGCTATGGTGACGCCGGCAATAACCCCGTAGCAAACCGAAACGGTCCAAGCGCTATCATAGTGTGCCCGAGTGGCTGTACGGTTTCGTATTAGCGCGAAGTCAAATCCAAATTGTCCGAGGACCTCAAGTAGCGCGACCACTGCCATGGCCATAGCGACAAGGCCAAAGTCCTCGGGCATCAGCAAACGAGCTAGTATAACGGTGGACAACATACCGATACTGCGCTCGATAAGCTTTAATCCGACCATCCAGGCGGCACCGGTCGTAACTTGTTTTCCCACTGAGCCCATCTGCTTCTCATTTCCGCCTGACGCAGTCGAGGGCGGCTCTCCCCCTGACCTGTTCAAATATTCAATGATGTTGCCTTTAACAGTAATACTCGCTCGGATTGCCCCTCAGCTTTGGAATGTGCGTAGAATTTATCGAGTAGCTTTTGGGGCAACTTTAAGTCCAACTGAGTAACTGTGCCCAAGTACTTGGAGGTATTCATCATTCCGTCATTGGACCGATGTACTCTTTGGCAATCACAACATTGTCGATGTATAGTGACATCTCTTGAGGAGGCTTCGACACTCCACCGTGGTACACATTCAGCCACACATTTTCAATCTTGATCTCCGGAGTCTCCCGAAAGCGTATATCTGTTTTTTCCGCTACTAAATGTCCATCAATCCAGGCTTTGAAAACGCCATCTTTCTTGCCAAGCGTATTCAACTTCACGTATTGCTCAATGCTATACCATTGATTTTTCTTTAAAAGGCCACCAGCGCCCAACCCCCAGCCCCAGTTTTCGCTAGGTGCATTGGAAACATCCATATGGTAAGCGTACGAGCCAATCCCGGCGAAACCTCGAATTGGCTCGTAGTTCGCAGGATACTGAAAAAAAGCGCCTCTTATCGACCACCCGTTTGTACCAGTCGCCTTTCGAAGCCCCCAGCCACCTTGATTGTAAGTGCCTCCGAAGCCAGGAAGCTTGCCTCCATCTCGTGTTGGATTCCAATTTTGCCCGAATCGCAAGTAGTATCGGAAGTAGATCTCCTCTGGCTCGTACTCTTGTAGTTTTGCGAAATCATAGCGAAGGTCGAGTGCAAGATTTTGTTTCGGAGTAAGCACGACTTCTAGCGATTGACCATCCAATGCCGAAAATCCGTTCGCTCCATCATAGTGAATAAGCCTTGCGGTACTTTTAGGGTTGAAGGTGCTCCACTCGTTCCGCCAGTCTTCGGATTCGAAGCCCGTTGAAAATAAAACGTTCGAATGTGCTTCGATGCCCTTGTCACCGAGGTATGCAGAACTTAGTCCAGTTGTTTTCTTTGATGTGGCTGACCATGGGGGAGAAAGGCGATAGGCCCCGACCGTTGTGCCGCCCTGCCACTGTTTGTAGGAGTGCAGTCTCAATGTGGCTGATTTTACCCTGTAGCCGGGTCGGGGCTCGAAAGGGAAATTGAGGACAGATTTTTCGTGAGGCCCAATCTTAAGATTCTTGCGGCCACCTAGACTTTTTCTCGTAGTGCAGTCTAGCGTGGTATCTGACTTTGCATCGAGCCTCTGCACCAGGCCGTCCTGCCATGCTACTAACAGTGAAGGCTGCACGGAACGATCGGCGAATTCACGGCTTCTAAAGTTGACTATCCCGGCTCTGGCTCCCGGGACTTGAACAAGCATTATGGCCCCGGTTGGCCTCACGCCAGTGTTCCATTCGTTCGCCAGAGTGACGATGTTCCACTCAACCGATTGTGTCTCGTTCGAACTCTTTATGACGGCTTTGTCATAAGGGTTCACTCCCTGTGGCTTTCTCGTACTGTCGAGCCAGTCTCCACCACGATTCAGCCATTCAGCCCGAATTGCAGCAAAGTGGAAGTCGCAGGTCATACCCCTTGAGCCATCATCAAGTGGGATATCAGCAATAGCAGTTAGGGTAATGCCCGGTGTCGGTCCGCAGAGAAGGAATAATATTGCGATGGCGGTTGGATTGGGTATCGGTAATAGTTTCATAACGAATACCTGTATGCCCAGATGTCTAGCCCATCAATCACAATGAATACAGAGTGCTTTATATCAAAATAGGCAACACGTTTTCTCCCTTTGGGCATTCTGGCGCCTATGGGACTAAGCTTAGTCCACCAGTTATCCTCTGGATTGTAGCTCCAGAGTTCGTTGCTCCTAAAGTCCACCAGTAGACCGTGTCCAGTGTTTGGGTCTCGATACATAGGTGCAAAGGCGTCATGGCCGTTGGGCCAGGTTTCGTGATTCGCGGGCTTTTCGAGTATCTTGCTCCAGCGCCTGTCGCTGATATCATACTCGAAGGTGTCATGCCCTCGTTGTGAAATGATCACTTTACGCTCGGGATCGTAATAGCCTACCTGCTCCGTTTTAGGAGACTGCGCTCTGAGGTCGCCGCGGATTGCATTAGCGCGAAGATTTGTCCAAACCTTTGCACCCGGCTCGTAGAGCCATGTCGCTAGCATTTGCCAATGGTTGGTATGCCAGATTGCCCCGCCGGAATCCGGGATGTACTCAAGCATGCCTCCGAATGGTGCGCGTGGAGAGAGGCCCCGTGTCTTGTTGAATCGCCATTGCTGAGTTTGCGGGATGAAACTCCACAGTGGTGCTCCCTTATAGCGTTCATCGGGGTTGCCGCCCAGTTGCTCGATAGCCTTCGATTGGTTGGTATTCCAAGTGTTCATGAATAATAGTTCGCGATTATTTTCGTCATATGTAATGCCCCACCAGGTGTGGCCGATAACTGCAGGCCCGCCCCGCTTTGTTACCAGAACGCCATCTTTAAATTTCACATCGCTGGGATTTCTCCCGAGACCAGCGTAACTGCGGGGGTTGTCAGGTGCGTATAGTAAAGCCCAGCTTAGTGCGCCGAGGTCAAACTCCCAGACATCATTCAGGCGGTGTGGATGACCATGGTTTGCGCCTGTGAATAGTGCGCGTTCACGCTCTGGTGCCCATACCATTTTGATTGAATAGTCACGGCCCATGGGGCCAGTTTCGTCAAGCTTGAACTGCTTAGCGATATCATTGAAATCGCCGATGACGTTTGCGCTGCCAAGATGGATGGCGTGGTTGGGCTTCAGGTCCGCAATTTTTTTTAACACGGATGCTTGCGCTTCCAGCTTCGGTGAAATGCTCCAACGATTGTCGGCGTGACCCCCTTCAGCCGACAGCAGCATGAGCAACGCGATCAGTACTCGATAGAGCACCATAATCACAAGGGCCCCTCGACCGCGAGGTGCTTCACAAATTTAGTTGTGATTGCCTCGACCTCGGCCTTGTCATCTGTGGATGAGAATGTGTGATTAGCTTGGTGTAGTCGATATATTTGCGCTCGCGTGGATGCTAAAGATGGCCACTTCTGGTCCTTCAGTGCCTGCTGCTCAAACTCACGGGCCGTGAGGTCGGTGCCGCTCAATATAAGACAGATTTGGCCGGCAAACGTGTTTAGGCCGACTTCCATCCTGACTTTATAGCTGGGAATTGGGTGCTTGTCTTCGCTGCGGCTGGCACGGATGTATGTCTCAATATCCTTCAGGCTTCCACCTATCTTCACTTTGCCTTTCAGCACCTTTCTCCAGAAGTTTCTTGAGAAAAAACGTCGTAAGTAATAGTGCCGCACCATGGCTTTCCCCATGGCGGACTCGCTTCTTAACCATGGATTTACTAGGATAACGCCCGCGACTCGCGGGTCGCTCGGCGCATACATCATTGCCGCTGAGGCGGCGTCACAAAGGCCCCACAGCACCAGTTTGCTCACACCGGTTTCAGCTATAAAGGCGTCACAGGCCGCTCGGATGTCATCTTCTATGGTCTCAAAGCTTTGTTTCACACCCTCACTATCCCCCATGCCTCGATAGTCAAAGCGTAGACACGCAATTTGTTCTCCGGAGAGTGCGCGGGCGAGTTGGACAAACTGCCTGTGGCTCCCCACTCGATATTGAGGACCACCCACGATCAGCACAACGCCAGTTTTCCGGCATGCCTCCGGTAGATGCAGGATACCCAGGATGTGCACATTGTTGATATCGATGGTAACCGCTCTTTCCACAGACTAGTTCTCCAGGATGGCCAGGCTGTGAGGATAGAGGGCAGGCACCGTAAAGGTTTCCGGCGTATGCCAGAACAAGGGAGTGGCCAGCGTATCTAATTGGTACAGGTTGTCGTCCCAAGAGCTCACAACGCGCTCTGCTGCTGGTGTAATGGTGTGGGCCCCAAGCTCCATCCAGCCTATGTGCGTTTGTGGCTGCGTGGTCGAGGTTGATGTCAGGTTTTCAATCGAGCTCAGAAGATACTCATTCATGATATAGCCCGCGACTTCTACAGTGTCACCTTCCGCAATACGTTGTCGCCAGTTGACCTTTTCATTACTGCCTCGCAACAAAGTATTAGCATGCTTAACGCGCAAAAGCTGGTTAGTATAGAGTTTCCCCTCGGTCACTGGCTTCCAGACGAGTTGTCGTAGAATCGGCAGCTTCCTGTGCAGAGTCTTCTGAAAGTGTAAAAGCATTAGCCCCCCGAACCGCACTCCCCAGAGGATAATTTCTGTCGCGCCCTGCTGTTTGAGCCAAACACCTGAAGCGACAACATCCTCGAGCCAGGCACTCGCGTTGGCGTCTTCGATGTTACCTTCGCTGTCACCGGTACCGTAATAGTCCATAACGCAGGTAGGGAAGCCGTGGGCGGCAAAATACTGTGCCTGCTTCGCTATTACGGCTCGAGACAGGTTCATTTCCTCGAATAATGGCGGTAAACAAAGGATTGCCTTTCCCGGCCGTATTTCTCCTGTGACTGTCAGAAAAATTCGCCCTTTGCTGGAAGTGATGAAGTGACCGCTTATCGTCATCGCAAATATACCGAGGGTAGTGCAATTCGTGGCAGATTTTCTGGCGAAAAGGACACCCAAATGTAGGGTTTTCGGCTGGCTACCATGAGTTGTCCTTCACCAATTCGCAGAAACACGGCACTTCCCACGGTTGTCGCCCCCAGCTTTTCATGTGAGCGAATGGAATGCTTGTTGTAGGCTGAGATCCGGCTCAGGGAGCAGGTGTATCCCTTGTCATTAAGTACCTTATTGGCTTCTTCCCACATTTTCAAAAACACACGGCTGAATCGATACTCAGGAAATACAAAAATGTCGAAATCCCATACAGCATCGCCTGGCAATACGTAGGTGCAGCGCACTTCATCCTCATCAAATTCTCCGAATCCGAACCAGGCACATGCGGCTAGTTGTTCATTTTTAATTGCTGCGAGGCACAGCACGTCTTGCGTAAATCGCGACTTTATATTAGTCAACGGCCTTGGTAAGGCCTCCAACAGCTTGTCGTAGTGATTCAGCCATACGAAGATAAGCTTGCTGTCGCTGCGGGGGTGCGTGGGTACTCTATTCAGCGGCTGTCTATAAAACTTGTACCAGAAAAGACCAGATTGACCGCCTAACTTGCTTATAAGGCGATGAGCGAGCAGTGCACTGCCAGTCGCAAAGTCATGTTTGCGAAAAAAATCAGTATAGCGTGCAAGTCGCCCACGTAGACTCACGCAAACACCTTGTTGTGAATCATGCGTAGCTGAAATCGGAATGCTGACCTGTCCCAGGGGGTAAAGCGCTTCAGCAGGAACGGAGAGGTTTGCCCGCTGGAGGTTCCTTTGTCCGTGACGACGGCTGTGCTGAAACCGGACTCTTGAACATAGCGTACTGTGTCAGTGTCGAGGTCTTTACCCGTTACGCCATTCGGGTAGGCGAAGTGCTGGACTTGCTTGCCAATCCAGGACTCGAGTTCCGCTTTGCTATGCTGAATTTCATGGCGCTGTTCGCTTTCCGGCAATACTCTTAGAATCGGGTGGTTCACTGTGTGCGCGCCTATCTCCACACCAGCTTCTGAAAGTGTGCGAACCTGATCTGGAGTCATCATCAGGGAGGCTTGTTCCTCTATATTGGCGGATTTGTACAGTGCTCCTACCCGTTCAAGACGATCCTTGACAGGTAGATACTTCATTGCAATGAGTAAGCGCTCGGCCATAGACCTACGCTCTTCCCACTCTCCCAGTTCCACAACCTGGTCTTCAAGCTGCAGCGTTTTGCGTCGAGGATCACTGAACAAGTGAATGACTCTGTCGTTCCACATGTTCTCTCCGTGACTGAAGGCTGTGGCTACGTAGACAGTCGCGGGAATACCGTACTTTTCAAGAATGGGTTGGGCAATTGTCAGGTTATTCGCATATCCGTCGTCAAATGTAACGCAAACTGCATTGGCGGGCAGCTTGCCTTCATTCAGGCGTTGGGTCGCTTCGGTAAGTGTTAGTGGCTTGAAATAACGCTTCAGCAATGCCATTTGCCAATCAAAAACATCCGCGGTCGGCTCCCAGGGGCGCATCGGGTCATGAGCAGCCAAGACCTGATGATAAATCAGTATGGACAGCTTCCCTCTGGCGAGAACCTGTCCAGTCAGTGATAATGCCGAGGCAAAAACGTTCACAGGTTTCTACTTTCCAGCCATAATTCGAGAACCACCATAATCCAGATTAACTCGCCATAATAGCCTGAATGGCCGGATTGGTGTTTTGCCACTGCAGAGGCAATAAAATCGGGCCTGAAAATTTTCCTGGTTTTCAGCTTTTCCAGGGTGTCATGTGTCAGTGCTTGCAACGCAGGTTCGTCTTTCATCCAGACGCCAAACGGTAGCCCAAAGCCGTGTTTCTGTTTTTTCAGCGTTTCATCGGGTAAAAATCCACGAAAGCTATTTTTGAAAAAATCTCGGAGCTTCCCGCCCGGGAGCTTTAATCTGACGGGTACCGTGCAGCTGAAATCAACGACCTCTTTCTCAAATAGGGGGTAGCGTACTTCCACGCCCGCCTTGCGGCACATTCTGGACACTTTTACCAGATCGTTGTCGGCGAGAGTAAACTTCCAGTCAAGATACATCATGCGCTCGACCGGATCAGTCGTGAGGCACTCTTCATAGCGCTGGCGCTTCTCTACCGCTGGAGTACCAGTGTCAACTTGTGCGAGGAATGATACTTCAAAGACCTCTTCCACAGCGAAACGGTTCAGGAAGTTCCAGGTATCCATTCGGTCTGGCAAGGGTACGGACGCTTGATCTACATAGCTTTTGGCTTTACGCAGTACCGGCAGTTCACCTACAGGTGTTTCCAGCAGGGCGGCCAGTGGCCTGCGCAATGCAGAAGGCAGCGCAGGCCACAGTTCGAAAACCTTTTGTTTTGCATAGCGCTCATTGCCTCCGAAGATCTCGTCACCACCGTCACCCGCCAACATGACTTCTACTCCGTGACTGCGCGCGAAACGAGCACACACGTAGGCCGCCATCGCGGAGGAGTTACCAAATGGTTCGTCAAAAAAACCCGCAACGTCCACGAAGTTTTGCACAATCTCTGCAGGCTGCAAGTAGTGCTCATGGTGCTCGGTGCCGAAGTGCTCGGCAGTAATTCGGGCGTAAGCTGTTTCGTCATAGCCGTCCGCCTCAAAGCCAATAGAGAAGGTTGGTGCTGCTGGCTGATGCTGTGCGAAGAAGCCCGCTACAGTGGAACTGTCCAGTCCTCCACTCAGAAAAGCACCGGAGCGCGGTGCAATATTGCGTTTTACTGCATCACTGATGACCTGTCTGCAAGTAGCCCTGAGGACATCGGGGGCTGCTGTGCTATAGACATAAGAGGGTCGGTAGAGATTCTGCCTGCTGGTCTCGCCAGCGAAATCAATATCGATCGATTCTCCTGGTCGCAGTTTGGCAGCGTTCCGGTACACAGCCGCGGGAGACGGAATGCAATGGAAGAAGCAATAATTGAAAATTGCCTGTGAGTTCAGTTCAGCTTCATGCTCAGGGAACGAGGGTTCCAGCAGTTTCAAGCTGTCTGTAATGCACCATTCTCCACCTTCCGTCTTATAGTAAAGTGGTACGCTGCCAACGTGATCACTTATAAGGCGGATGCTCCCCTTGTGCTTGTCCAGCAGCACAATGGCAAAAAAGCCCGCAATGGCCTCGTAGAAATCGATGGGATCGCGTTCGATTTCTTGCAGAATCCACTCACCAGAGTTCGTCAGATTATAATCATGTCCGTAGGGTCGGAGTCGGCCAAGAACAAGAGCAAAGTATCGCTCATTGTCGCCTACGGATGGAGCATGTTCCGTAATTATTCGCAAGTTTCGAGGTGGTTCATATTCTGTAGCTGCACAGAATGTTGCCTCGTAGCGACCGTCTGGGTGCTCCACTGGATTGCCTTTTGCTATCCACATTTCGTGTCAGCTCCCTGGTCGCATTGGCCGCCCGCTGGGAAGCTTGGCGCTATGGACCCACCGTCGCATGATTGCAATCGGCCATGCACAGAACGACTTGAGTGCGATGTGCCGGTAACCATCCAGGCGGCCATGCGCTCGACTTTCCCGTAGGAGTCGTCTCGCCTGATGGCCACGGCCCGCATACAAGCTCCGTTCGATCCAACGTGAGTATATAAGCAGGCGTTGCTTGGCGAACTCGTTCGCGTGAACTCTGGCGAACTCCGGGTTACTGCGGGCCACCTTGTCGATAACCTCGAGATTGTACTGGTAGCCTGGGAGCGTGCGTGTCAGGCTGCCACTGCGTTGAAAGATGATCGTCAGGGGCTCTTTCAGGCGCGCGTAACTTCTGCCTGCGCACGCCCTGAAGTAAAAGTCCACGTCCTCTGCAATCGGAAGTGTGGTGTCGAAGCCACCAATTTCCCGCGCTCGGTCGGTCCTTACCACGACACTGGGTGTGCCCAGGTAGGGATCGCGAAAGAGTGGCAAGAGGTCAGTGTAAATCTCATGTATGTCCGTGCCGGATGCTTCAATACAGATTTCCGCGTCGGCTTCACTCGCGTACTCTGGCTTGTATGTCTTGAGGTCTGTACTTACCAATACCACTTCAGGGTGGCGTTCTAGCAGGCTAACCTGCTTCTCCAGCTTTCTGGGGTGCCAGCAGTCATCGGCATCCAGGAACGCAATAAGGCTACCTTTGGCCGCCGCAATGCCACAATTCCTGGCAGCTGATGCACCTGCATTAGCCTGATTGACAAGCTGGACATTGCCGCCGCAGGACATGGCTATTTCCGCGGTATTGTCTGTTGAACCGTCGTTTATGACGATGCACTCCGTCCTCGGGTAAGTTTGTTCAAAGACACTTACAATCGCCCTTTTAAGATATTCGCCGCAGTTATAGGCGGGAATGACGACGCTGACCAGTGGCCGTCCGGGCAATTCTGTTTTGGTCGGTAGTGCCGAGGCTATGCAAGAACGCTCGTCGCTAATCGTCATGTGAGTCGCTTCGCAGGTCGGTTAACAATAAGAATTGAGTCTGTCGCAGGAAAGCCGTAGTGTAGTCATGGTCATGCTAACCTGCGTTGCGTAAAAGGTAAACTTCATACCGAGTAATGGAAGTGAGAGGATTAAAGTTAATAGTCCAGGGGGGTGTTTAGGCAAATGAAAAAAGCAAGCGCTACATTTTTAATCCTCTTGCTGGCCTCCGCCGGGGTGCAATCAGAAACTCACCCTCCCTTTGTCGGTGAGGATTTGAGCGGGGTTTCTTGCACAGGGTTTTCAGGCGGCGGATATGGCCCCTATGATTATATGCTGAGAGGCCGTTATTCAGAGCAACTCCGCACCGTGGAAACTTACCATTTCACCACGGAGGTTGAGTCACTCACCCGTGGCAAGTCTACGATGTCGCCCTATGGGGACCTGGCTTACACGCTCAGAGCCTGGCCAAACCATCATCGGGCTTTGAATTCAATGTCGCGCTATCAGTTTCAGGTGAATAGGAAAAGGCAAGGTTCAGAAATACCCGCAGAGTGCTGGTTTCAGCGCGCGATTCATTACAGCCCCAACGATGCCACGACGATGATGTTGTACGGAATGTATTTGCATCGGGCGGGCAAGTTAGCGATGGCCAAGAGCCAGTACAAGGCCGCACTCGCCATAGATTCAGAGAACATAGAAGCCAATTACAATTACGGCTTGTTGTTGGTCAAGCTGAAAGAGTACAGCGCGGCAAAGAGGCACGCCAAGAAAGCATATGACGCAGGTTTTCCACTACCCGGGCTTAGGAATCAGTTGGCCAAAGTGGGGCAGTGGCCTTAGCAATTGCGCTATCAGCGAGCCCTGAGCAAAAATTCTTGCGTACCCAATCACTCATTAAGGATATCGTGTGAACCGATCCCGGATTCAAACTCAGCTTCTGGTAGCGGGGTTACAACTCCTCTTTATCGCGTTGGCTTGCGTACTGGGCTACGCCCTTTCGCGTGAAACCCTGATTATACCCAAGGCGGTGCTGCGCTTACCCGATGTTCATGTAAGCCAGAGTGACATGTGGAGTTTGGTGAGGATATTTGTCAGCGTGTATCTTGGGCAAATTATCCTGAGCAACTTGTTGCTGGGTAGCCACGGTTTTAGCTCACTCCGTAGATTTGGCACGGAGTACCTTTTCTACCTCTTCGCCTACACAACAGCGTCGCTTTATAGTTTCCTCGCCACCACGATCAACTATGACCCGCAGCTCATTGCCGCTACAGGGCTGATTTCCACAGTTTTCTATCTCATTGCCATGAGTATTGTATGTTTGCGGTGGGGCCGCCTTGGTATTTTGGCAGCACTTGGCCAGCCAATCTGGAACGTGCTGCGACGCATGGTGAGCGTCCCCGGTGTGTTGGCGGTTGTGTATTTCCTTGTGCCCTTGGCATTGGGTATGGCCTTCACAAAAGATCGCGATATCGCCAACCGCATCACACAGATCCGCATCTGGTTCAACCCCGTGCCGACCTCAGAATGGGGTTTGAAGAACCTCTACCCACGCTTGGTTTTTGAGCAACCAGTACTCGCCCTTCAAGCCCCGGGAGATACCGCGAGTCTGTATGTACTGGAGAGGGTAGGTCGCGTGTATAAAGTACCGTTTCCGGCGGGTGAGGAAAAGGAGTTGGTGCTGGATATACGCGACCAACTCGGGGAAGTTGAAGTGGAGAATGGCGCACTTGGGTTGGCGTTTCATCCCGCGTTTTCGGAGCCTGAAGGCAGCAAATATATCTTCATCTACTACACCGATACCCGGCCCGAGGACGGGCAAGTGAATAAACTGTCCCGTTTTGATTTGAGCTCACCTGGCCCGGCTGAGCGTAAGGCCTCCGAGCTACAACTGATGGCACTGCCTCGAGAGGGTAGCGGCTTTCACAATGGAGGCTCGCTTGAATTCGGTGCAGATGGCTACCTGTATATGGGACTGGGTGAAGGGGTGCACCCCCGAAATCCCGAAGCGCGCAGTTCCGGTTCAGTTCTGAGGGCTGGAGTATTGCGTCTGGACGTTGACGAATTGCCTGAAAATCTTCCCCCAGAACCTTTCCTCTGGGGCTCACTTGGTCACTATCGTGTGCCCGCAGACAACCCTTTCGTCGATCACCCGGACATCCGAGGGGAATATTGGGCGCTGGGGCTCCGTAATCCGTTTCGATTCAGTTTTGACCCCGCCACCGGAAACCTCTGGTTGGGAGACGTGGGTTCCACAGTATGGGAAGAGATCAATCGGATTGAGCCTGGCAAGCACTACCAGTTCCCTGTTGCAGAGGGGCACCTCCCTACAGGCAGGTCAGGATGGGAGGCGCTCGATGTTCCCGAGCAAGGTCCGGTGTATGCTTACGAGCACAATGCCTATGATCGCGCAGTGATTGGCGGTGTGGTCTACCGCGGTGAGCGCTATCCCTCTCTGCGCGGGAAGTATGTGTTTGCAGACAATTATTCTGCAAAGCTCTTTGTCATGCCCGCTGATCAGCGG
>CEOG01000484.1_pt1 | contig 61947 bp, 55 predicted proteins | sample 530301 | NCBI WGS metagenome assembly CEOG01 (sample SAMEA2619903, study PRJEB7988) | marine metagenome | biome: marine biome (ENVO:00000447); feature: surface water layer (ENVO:00002042); material: "saline water (ENVO:00002010), including plankton (ENVO:xxxxxxxx)" | depth 5 m | reverse complement strand
AGGGAGCGCCGTCCTGCGGGGGGATGCGAAGCTCAACGGGAACAGGTGTACTCATGGCGCGGCGCTTGTCGATAATCAGATATGAGAGTACCGCAGGGCAAGCAGCGCGCGCCAGATAGCTTAGGTGACGGGGTTCACACCTTTGGCAATCGGTCGAACCAGGGAGCCGCTTTTTCCAGCTGCCCGGCGAGTTGGAACAGCAGCGCTTCCTCACCATAGCGACCCGCGAACATAACGCCAATTGGCAGCCCATCGGTGCTCCAGTGCAGCGGCACGGACATGGCGGGCTGCCCGGTTGCATTGAACAGACTGGTGAAGGCCGATACGCTGATGGCAGCCTGCTCGTAGGGCGCCTTTTCCTGATTCAGGCTCAGTTCCCCGAGTTTCGCGGGCGGTGTGGTCAAGGTGGGCGATAGCAGCACATCGTATTTCTCCTGCAGCAGCGCCATGTCGCGCGTAATCTGCTCGATGTCCAGCATGGCCGAGTAGAGTTGCTCGGCGCTGTTGTTGCGATCGGCCTGGTAACGCTCCCAGATCAGTGGCTCCAGGTCGTTCTCGGTGACTTTCCGGCCCAGAGCCCGTTCCCTGGCGCGAATCCGCTCGACGGTGCTGGCGGCCATGATGGGCCCGAAGGCAGCGAAAAAACGTCGCGGATCGACGGGCAATGCCACGTCTTCAACGGCGTGCCCCAGCCCGCTGCAGAGGGTTGCGGCACTGCGTGCGGCGCTGATGCATTCTGCGTGCACGGGCGTATGTGTGAGCGGCGTAGTGACCAGACCAATGCGCAGGCGCCCCGGCTCCTGTTGCGCCGCTTGCAGAAAACTGCCCGCGGGCGGCGGTGCGATCACCGTCTGTCCCGGCTCGGGGCCGCTGGTGGCGTCAAGCAGCGCGGCGCTGTCACGCACGCTGCGCGACACGGCGTGCGTGACAGACATTATCGACGACAGCGTGCGCGGTCCATTCGGCACCCGCCCGCGACTGGGCTTCATACCAAACAGGCCGCAGGCCGATGCGGGGATGCGAATAGAGCCACCGCCGTCAGTGGCGTTGGCGATGGGCAGGATGCCACCGGCAACCGCCGCGGCGGAACCGCCCGAGGAGCCACCGGCCGAGTGCGCCAGATTCCAGGGGTTGCGCGTGTCGCCGAAGAGAATGGATTCGCTGCTGCCGGTGCCGCCGAACTCCGGGCTGTGGGTCTTGCCCATGATGACGAGTCCCGCAGCCTGGTACCGTGTGACCACGGTGCTGGTATAGTTGGCCACGTTGTCGCGGTAAAAGCGCGAACCCTGGGTGGTGACCGTGCCTTCAAGCATCATGCCCAGATCCTTGAGCAGGAAGGGAACGCCGCGGAAGGGGCCGTCCGGCAATGGCCCGGCAGCGACCCTGCGCGCTCGCTCATACAGCGTTTCCACGATGCAGTTCAAAGTGGGGTTAACCGCGTTGGCACGCTCAATCGCCACTTCCAGAACCTCCGCGGCGGAGACGTCCCCGGCACGCACCCGTTCGGCAATGTCCAGCGCGTCCCACTGCAGGTAGTCTGCGAATGACAGGCTGGTGGCGGGAGCGCTGCGCAAGGCGGGTGCAAGTGCTGCTGTGGTGGCGGCCAGCAGCCCCTGTTTAATGAGTGTGCGGCGGGATGGGTCGTCCATTTCGGGTGTCCTCGGTAGCAGTGTTGAGGCAATATAACCCAGGGCTGTGACATGGAGGGTTCAGTTTATTGTTCCGGTCGCGCCGTTTCCAGAGTTCACCAGCGTGGGAGCAAACACTGCTGCGCAAGATTGTTCACATTGATATGGACGCGTTTTTCGCCAGCGTTGAGCAGCGCGATAACCCGGCCCTGCGCGGTCAGCCGGTCGCCGTGGGCGGGTCTGCCGAGCGCGGTGTGGTCGCTGCCGCCAGTTACGAAGCACGGCAATTCGGGGTGCGCTCCGCGATGCCTTCGGTCAGCGCGAAACGACGCTGCCCGCAGCTGATTTTCGTGAAGCCGCGGTTTGACGTTTACAAGGCGGTGTCACGGCAGATCCGCGCGATCTTTGAGCGCTACAGTGGCTTGGTGGAGCCTTTGTCGCTGGACGAAGCCTATCTCGACGTTACCGAAGATCGTCGGGGCATCGGTAGTGCCATCCGCGTCGCTGCAAGTATTCGCAGGGATATTCTCGCGGAGACGGGGTTAACGGCATCCGCCGGCATCAGCTACAACAAGTTTCTGGCCAAGGTCGCGTCGGACCAGAACAAGCCCAACGGGCAGTTCGTGGTATTGCCGGAGGACGGTGCGGCGTTTGTGGCCGCGCTGCCGGCGCGACGCTTTTACGGGGTGGGGCCCCGCACCGCCGAGCGCATGGCGCAGTTGGGTATCCACACGGGTGCAGATCTGAGGTCCCAGAGCCTCGGTTTTCTGCAGCAGCATTTTGGCAAGTCGGCGCTGTATCTGTATCACGCCAGCCGCGGCGAGGACGATCGACCGGTGCGCCCCGATCGTGTGCGCAAGTCGGTAGGCGGTGAGCGCACTTACGCGCGTGACCTGCAGGCCAGCGCCGAGTTGCATGCCGCACTGGACGAGATCATCGACATTGTCTGGCAGCGGGTCGCTCAGCAGGGTGTGCAGGGACGAACGCTGACCTTGAAGATGAAATACGCGGATTTCCGCCAGGTCACCCGGGCGCGCTCCCTGCACGCTCCGATTCTCGAGCGCCGGCAGTTTGGTGAGGTGGCACGCTCAATACTGGGATCCCTGCTGCCAGTACCGCTGGGAGTGCGCCTGCTCGGTCTCAGCCTGTCCGGATTTGAGCCATCGTCAGGACCTCAGACTGCGCGGGTGGCGGAACCTGCACCGGCGCAATATCCGCTGCAGTTCTGATCACGGATGATAAACTGCGGTTTTTCATGACAGGACGCACAAGCCATGACCACCATCGGAACTCCCCTGACGGACCAGGCCACACGCGTGATGTTGCTGGGCAGCGGCGAACTGGGCAAGGAAGTTGCGATTGAGCTGCTGCGCCTCGGTTGCGAGGTGATTGCAGTGGACCGCTATGCCAATGCGCCGGCCATGCAGGTGGCACACCGGTCGCATGTGGTGAATATGCTGGACGGTGCCGCGCTGCGCGGCCTGGTCGAGCGGGAACGACCGCAGTTGATCGTGCCCGAAATAGAGGCCATTGCCACCGATGAACTGGTTGCGCTGGAGGCCGAAGGCTGGCATGTCGTGCCCTCTGCTCGCGCTGCGCAACTGACCATGAACCGCGAAGGCATCCGCCGCCTTGCGGCCGAACGGCTCGGTCTGACAACTTCACCCTACCGCTTCGCGGAAACGCGGGAGGAGTATGCTGCGGCCGTGGCCGATGTCGGCCTGCCCTGTGTGGTGAAGCCGATCATGTCCTCCTCCGGCAAAGGCCAGAGCACCGTGCGTACCCCGGACGACGTGCAGGCAGCATGGGACTATGCGCAATCGGGTGGACGCAGCGGTGGAGGCAAGCTGATCGTCGAGGGCTTCATCGATTTTGATTACGAAATCACCCTGCTTACCGTGCGTCACCGCGACGGCACCAGTTTCTGCGAGCCCATTGGCCATCGGCAGGAAAAAGGCGACTACCGCGAGTCCTGGCAGCCCCAGGCGATGAGTGCGCCGGCGCTGGCGGAAGCGCAGCGCATTGCGGCGGCGGTGACCGGTGCACTGGGTGGCCACGGACTCTTTGGCGTAGAGCTGTTCGTCAAAGGAGACACCGTCATCTTCAGTGAGGTGTCTCCGCGTCCACACGATACGGGCCTGGTGACCCTCATTTCCCAGAACCTGTCCGAGTTTGCCTTGCACGCACGGGCCATTCTCGGTTTGCCCATACCGGTGATTCGCCAGTGGGGCCCCTCGGCCTCCGCGGTCCTCCTGGTGGCTGGCGATTCCAGCGATATGCGTTATGGCAACCTCGCCGAGGCGTTGCGCGAGCCGGACACGGACCTGCGCCTGTTCGGCAAGCCGGAAGTGCGTGGTGAGCGTCGCCTTGGTGTGGGCCTGGCCCGTGCCGACAGCATTGAGGCCGCGGTGCAGAAAGCGCTGCAGGTCACCGCGGCCATTGAGGTCAGCCTGTGACGGCGGCCTGCAACCCGCCAGCGAGACGCGCGGCTGCATGAGCAGCGAACAGACACCCGAGGCAACGCGGCTGCATGAGCTGCTGGCCCTGCAGGCGCAACGGCAGCCCGAAGCCGCAGCACTGTGGTGGCAGGGCAGGGCGATGTCCTATGCGCACTTGCAGCAGCGTGTGGCGCAGCTGGCGCAGCGTCTCGCCAGCGTGGGTGAAAGGGGTGAGCGCATCGGCGTACTCGCGTTCAACGGGCCCGAATTCCTCGAGCTGATCTACGCCGCGGCCGCCAGTGGTCGGATTCTGGTGCCCCTGAACGCGCGGCTGGCACCCCCCGAGTGGATCTATCAGCTTGAGGCCGCCGGCGTGAGCCTGCTGTTTGCCGACACGGAATTGCTGCAGGCGCTGAGGGGGCATCCGCAAGCGCCGTCCCTGCCCATGGTGGACATACAGAACGGCTACCGTGGCTGGGTTGCCGACGGGCCGCGGGCGTCGCTGCCTGTTACCGGGGCAGATGATCCAGTATGGATTCTCTACACCTCGGGTTCCACCGGGCGACCCAAAGGTGCAGTGCTCACCCACCGGTCTTTCCTGGCGGGTCTGGCGTCGGCCGCCCTGGCGCGCCCCGTGTTGACCGGGGATATCTTCCTGTACCCGTTTCCGCTGTTTCACGTCGCGGCGCACAATGTGCTGCTGCAGCACCAGTACGGTGCCGCGGTGGTGCTATTGCGCGCATTCTCGTCGGCCGAAACCCTGCGTGCCTGCCGTGACCTGAAGGTCACCACGCTGTCTCTGGCGCCTACGATGATCGCCATGTTACTGGATGATCCGGCCTTTACACCTGCAGACCTCGCCTCGGTGCGCACGATTGGCTACGGTGCATCGGCCATGCCGGAAACACTTTTGCGGCGGTTGTTGTCGGAAACCGGCGTGGGACTCTGCCAGAGCTACGGTATGACCGAGTTGTCCGGCAGCGCAGCCTTCCTCACGGTGGAAGATCACCAGCAGGCAGTGGCGGGCCAGCCGGAGCTGCTGCGCACGGTGGGCAAGCCACTGGCCACGGTGCAGGTCAAGGTGGTGGATGATGCAGGCTGTGAATGCGACGTGGGCATGGCCGGCGAAATACTGGTGAAAGGGCCACAGTGCATGAGCGGCTACTGGCGACAGCCCGAGGCCACCGCCGGCGCGCTGGTCGATGGCTGGCTGCATACCGGGGATATCGGTCGCTTTGACGAGCGGGGTTACCTGAGTATTGTCGATCGCAAGAAGGACATGATCATCAGCGGTGGCGAGAACGTGGCGTCACGCGAAGTGGAAGAAGCCCTGCGTCTCCACCCCGCCGTTCGCGACTGCGCGGTGATCGGTTTGCCGGACCGGCGCTGGGGGGAGCAGGTCGCGGCAGTGGTGGTGCTGGATGGGGCAGCCAGTGACGAGGAGCTCGCTGCCCATTGCCGCAGCCTCCTCGCAGGTTACAAAACCCCCAAGGCCTGGTGTCGCGTACGGGCGCTGCCCCTGAACGCAGCCGGCAAGATCGACAAGCCGGCGCTGCGGGCCGAGGGTGGCGCGCAGCTGTGATGCCGTTTATTTTCCGCGCTGTATCGCCTTGCTGACGTACGCCATGAAGTCCGTCATGTTGGCCGCCTGATCGGCGTCCACCTGCTTGGAGACGGGCTCCTCAGCCATACGGGCATCCCACTCGGCAAGGCCGGGCACAGCGGGCAGAATGTCCCAGTCCAGCTGGCTGGGACCTACCAGTTTGGGCATGGCCAGCGCATAGCGCAGGTAGATGTCAGCGAGAGTCAGCTCTTCACCGCAGACCCAGGGCGAAAACTGCGCCAGCCGAGCGAGGCTGGCGGTGCCCTTGTCCAGCGTGGCGCGCACTTCGCCTTTGACCGCATCGGATACCGGCGCATTGGCCAGTACGGCAGGTAGCAGTCGTCGCGCCGCCAGTTCCAGGTAAAGCTCCGCGACCTTCATCACCTGCCGCACCTGGGCCCGCTGCTCCTGGTCAGCGGGCAGCAGGGGCGTGGTCGGATAGGCGTCTTCGATGTACTCCAGCAGCACGCTGCTTTCCGAGAGTGAGGTGCCTTTCTCGGTCGTCATGGCGGGGACCTTGCCTGCCGGGCTGACCGCGAGCAGCTCAGGTGAACCCGGATAGACCAGGTGCTCGGTGAAGGGCACGCCCTTGAGCAGCAGGCTGTGCTTGACGATGTTGTAGTAGTTGCTGGCCGAGAAGCCGTGCAGTGTGAGCATGCGGTTATCATCCTTTTGGTTCATTGTGTGCTGCCTGAGTGTACGCGTAGTTGCCGGCTTCGGGCCAGCGACCTGCTCTTTAGCTCTGCCCCGCCTATCCAGTAAACTGTGGGGCTTTATCGCACCCCATACCGGCGGTGCGTCAGCGATGGGGCCGAGGCAGTGACGGAAGTGGATCAGGTGGTTATGGCGCGTGAGGCAGCTGTACCGCGTATTGTATGCAAGTTCGGTGGATCCAGCCTGGCGAGTGCCGAACAGTTGCGCAAGGTGCGCGCGATTATCGAGGCCGACCCGCGGCGCAGCATTATTGTGCCGTCAGCGCCTGGCAAGCGCGACTCAGCCGACACCAAAGTGACCGATCTGCTGTATCTGTGTCATCACGCGGCAAGCATGAACTCCGATTTCAGTGCACCTTTTGCGCAGATTGCCGAGCGCTTCGCGGCTATTGAGCGGGAACTCGGCATGCAGCCTATGATGCAGGGCCACCTCGAGTTGTTTCGTGATCAGCTGGCCGCTGGCGTCAGCGCCGATTTCGCGGCCTCCCGCGGGGAGCATTTCTCGGGTCTGTTGCTGGCGGCATGGCTGGATGCCGAGTTTGTGGAGCCGGCGGAGTGTGTGGTGATTGGCGCCAATGGTCTGGTGGATCCTGCTACCTGGTCATTGCTGGGGGCACGCCTGGATGATAGCTCCCGGCGTTATGTTGTGCCGGGTTTCTACGGGCGTGATGCCAGCGGCGAAGTGCGCACCTTCTCCCGCGGTGGCTCCGACGTGAGTGGTGCGGTTGTCGCGCGGGCGGCGCACGCCTCGCTGTACGAAAACTGGACGGATGTATCCGGTCTGCTGATGGCTGACCCGCGCATCGTGCCCAACCCGCGTCCCATGGCCGAGGTGACTTACGCGGAAATTCGTGAGCTGTCCTATATGGGGGCGAGCGTGTTGCACGAAGAGGCCATGGCACCCGTGCGGGAAGTGGGCATTCCGGTGAACATTCGCAACACCAATGAGCCCGAGCATCCAGGTACGCGCATTGTGGCCGAGCTCTCACCGGAGGTCATCCAGAGCACACAGATCGCCGGGGTGGCGGGCAAGGCCACGTTCGCCATGATTACCATCGGCAAGCACCTGATGAATCGTGAGGTGGGGTTTGTCTATCGCTTGCTCGGGGTGCTCGAGCACAACGGCATACCCTTTGAACACTGCCCCTCCGCCATTGACAGCGTCAGCGTGGTCTTGGAAGCGCGTTGGCTTGAAGGTCGCGTGGATACTCTGCTGGACGAAATTCGGCGCACACTGGAACCGGACGAGCTGGAGTTTGTGCCGAACATCGCCCTGATCGCGATTGTCGGCGAGGAAATGGCGCGCACCCCGGGCATTGCTGCCAAGGTCTTCGGGGCGTTGGCGGCCGCTGGTGTGAATGTGCGGCTGATCAACCAGGGCGCATCCGAGCTGAACATCATCGTGGGTGTTGCTCCGGAGGATTACGCAGCAGCACTCCGGTCAATCTACAGTGCTTTCGTGGGGTAACCGTTGCCGGCATCCCGCTACCCTTAAAGCCCCAGTCGATAGAGCAGCACGGCAGCGCGCTTGGCCTGCAATGTCAGTGCCGGCAGATAGCCGGTTTCATTCACCGTGTGTCCCTCCGTGCCGCTCATGCCGAGGCCGTCGAGGGCCATCTCGACATGCTTTGCGGCGAAGGAGATATCAGCGGCACCGGCGCGCAATGGGCTGACTGCCGTGACCGGCCCGAATCCCAGGTCCTCGCTGACCTGCGAGTACAGTTCAAGCAACTGCTGATTGCCCGGCGAAGGCGCCATTGGGGGATAGCCTTCCTCAAAGGTGAGTGCCGCGGTGGTGTTTGGCAGATGCTCCGCAACAATCGCCTGCATGCGCGCCCTGGCACGTAACAGCTGCTCTGTCGAGAGCGCGCGAATATCGCCTTCCACGAGCGCGGATTCTGCCACGACGTTGCTCTTGCCGTAGGCACTGGTGGTGTTTTCCGCGGGTTCGTCGTGCAGCGTGGTGCCGCCGGCAATGCGCCCCGGATTGAACGTCAGATACTGCTTATTGCGCAACACACTGTCATCGTGGAACGCGCTGAGAATGCGCGCCGCCTCATAAATCGCCCCGGAGCCAATGTCCTCCCGGAAGACCTGGGATGAATGGGCAGGAATGCCCGTGACCCGCAGTTGCCAGCCCACGCTGCCCCGGCGCGCAACGTTTGCCGTGCGGTAGTCGCCATCCCCGTTTTCGAAGCCCAATGCGATGTCCGCATGCTGCGCCGCATCCACCAGCGCCTGCTTGGACAGGGTCAGCGGCCTGCCGCTCAGTTCTTCATCCCCGGTCAGCACAACGGTGATGTCCAGCCGCTCCAGTGCGCCCGTCGCTCGCAGTGCCGCGAGCGCCTGCAGCATAATCACGTTGCCGCCTTTCATGTCGGCTATGCCGGGTCCGGTTGCGTGCTCTTGATCAATGCGGGTAAAGCGCTGGAACGGGCTGTCGGGCTCGAAGACCGTGTCGAGGTGGCCGATCAGCAGCACCTTGCGACGCGCCTCCGCCCCGGCGTGTCGTGCTACCAGATGGCCAGCCCGCTGGAAGCCTGCTCCGTCTACCCATTCGACAGCGAACCCCTCACGGGCAAAGGCGTCCCCGAACAGTTCACCCACGGCTCGTACGCCGGACAGGTTCATGGTGCCGCTATTCATATTGACGCTGCGTATCAGCAGGTCCAGGGCGGCGCCCTCCTGGCGGTCGATGTGGGCCAGCAGACGCTGCTCGACAGGGTCGGATGAAGCGGGCAGGGCCTGGCTGGACAGCGCGCAGAACAGCGATGCTGCGCCCAGCAGGCAAGTGCGAAAAATACGCTGCACGGTTGGTCTCCCTGGTAACGCGTTGATCACTCGCTGTACTCCAGTCCCGCAACGAGTACCCGGGTGGCCAGCTGCACCTCCTTGAGGAACAGCACCAGTGCCACGATCAGCAACAGCAGGCCAAGCACGAAGGTGACGACCACAAAGGTCTCAATGTGTATCGCGAGAAAATCACCGATGAACAGGCTGACCACCACGATACACACCATCAGGGCTGAGGCGGTGCACATGCCGATGGACCAGTTGATGATCCTGACCCGTCGCCACAGAGTGCGTAACTCGCGGCTGGCCAGGGCCAGCTTGTGTTCATCACTGAAGGTATTCGCCCGGCGCTCCAGCACCCTCGCGCGATCGACAATGCGTCCGAGTCGTCCTGACATCACGTTGAGAAACCCGGCTATCCCGGCCAGCAGGAAAACCGGGGCAACGGCGATCTGGATAATGCTGGCGAGTGCAGTGACGGATTCTGCCATGTCTGTTTCCTGCGGCGCGGTGAGGAGTTCGGGGGTCATTCTGCGTCAGCGGGGTTACTCAGGCAAACACCCTGCCTGAGTTTTTTAAGCCGCTTTGCCCGGCGCTTGAGCATTCTCGCTGTCGATGAGAGCCTGCAGCATCAGTGCGTGATCGGTGAAAATCCAGTCTGCGCCTCGATAGACTTCTCGACGCAGCGCGCCTGCCCGGCTGACGAAGCCGGTGCCGACCCGCCGCCCGCTGGCCTGTAATTGACGCAGGCGTCGGCGCCCCAGCAGTGCGAAGGAACCGGCGATACCGCCATGACCCAGCACCGCGTTCTCTGCAATGGTGCGGCCGGTGTTCATCCAGGCGACGTCGACACAGGCGGCGCGTGGCACAGTGGGAAAGCCCTCGAGATGGTCGGGCACCAGCGACAACAGGTGGAAGTCGCGCACCGGCTGCAAGTCTGCCAGGCAGGACAACACACGCGTCGGATACTCGGGGCGCTGGCGCCATGATTCCTTGAGCTCGAGCATAAGGTGCACGTGCCCGGCGAGGTGGTGAACGAGTTCGGCAAGGGTCGGAATTGCGGGTACCTCGGTGCGCAGTCTGGCCAGCGTACACTCGGCAATCACCAGGTCGGGTCTTGCGTGCAGGCGCCCGCAATGGGGATCGTGATAGACCACCGGCTGTCCATCGGCCGTCAGGCGGATATCGGTTTCCACCGCCCACACGCCGGCCCTGGCGCACAGTGCAAAGGCTTCGAGGGTGTTCTCCTGTGCGAGTCCGGGGCCGTGCGCCCCGCGGTGTGCGACGAGTTGTACCTCGCGGCCGCGCAGCGAAGTCCGGGAGCCCGGAGCCAAAGTCCACAGGCTGTTGGCGAGGCTGTTGAGAAGGCTGCTGAGGCTGGGCATGTTGATCCTGTGTGCGGGGGACTGGCTCAACGATACGCGCTCCGGCGGGGCTGTCCAGTGGTGCCTGGGTGTTCATGTCCGCACTTGTTGACAGCACAGGCAAGCAGTATCCTCGGCTAATAAGAGTTAGTCGCCAGTAACATCGTCGCCATCCAACAGCACGCAGCGGAGCCTTGCCATGGACATGCCCCTCGCCGTACACATCGGTAACAACGATCTGCCCTTCGTCGACATCGGCGATGGCAGCCGACTCAAGGTGCTTCAGGTGAAGCCGGATGAAGGCATCTGGGTCATTGAGAATATTTTCCAGGCGGGCTACGAAGTGGAGACGCACCGCCACACCGGGCCCGTGTATGGCTTCACAACCAGTGGTGCCTGGAAATACAAGGAATACGATTACGTGAACCGCGCTGGCTCATTTCTCTATGAGCCGGCGGGTTCGGTACACACGCTGCAGTGCATCGAAGATAACACCCGGGTGTGGTTTCACATGACGGGCTCCAACATCAACCTCGATGCCGCGGGCAATATCACCTCGGTGGTTGACGGTGCGCTGACCCTGGAGTTTTACCTCGCCATGTGCGAACAACAGGGTCTGCCGCGACCCAACGTGCTGATGGGGTGACTATGGAAATCGACATTTACAGCCCCGACAGCTATCTGCACGGTATCCCCCACGCACAGTTCGCCTGGCTGCGCGAACACGCACCGGTGTACTGGCATCCGCACCCGGACGGCGGCGGCTACTGGGTGTTGAGCAAGCACGCCGACATCGTTGCAGTGTCGCGGGACTTCAAAACGTTTTCAGCCCAGCGCGGCTTTGTCATGGTGGACGATATGCCGCCGGACATTCTCGGCATGGTGCAGAACCAGCTGCTCGGCATGGATCCGCCCAATCACGGCCCGATTCGCCGTGCCGTTATCACGCGCTTTACCTCGCGGCGCCTTGCCGAGCTGGAGCCTCGTGTACGGGAGATTGCGCGACGTATCATGGCGGAGGCGCAGTGCGGCAAGGAAATCAACTTTGTCGACGATCTGGCGGGTGACCTGCCCACCGCAGTGATCTGCTCCCTGCTGGACATCCCTGAAGACATGTGGCCGCAGATACGTCGCTGGTCTGACGTCCAGACCTCCGGGTCGGATCCGGATCTGGGCGGTACGCCGGAAGAGGTGACCCAGGCGTCCATCGATATGGGGACCTACGGCTATACGCTGGCGGCACAGCGTCGCGATGGCAAGGGCGAAGACCTTGTCTCGCTGCTGGTCAATCAGGAGATCGACGGGCACACGGTGTCGGAGATGGAGTTCGCCTCGCTCTTTGTGCAGCTTGCCGTGGCCGGCAACGAGACCACTCGCGGCCTGATCAGCTCCGGCATGGATCAGCTGTTGCGCGCCCCCGGACTGTACCGGCATCTTGCATCCAATCCTGGCGCACTGCCACTTGCGATAGAGGAGATGCTGCGCTGGACCTGCCCGCTGCATTACTTCCGCCGCACTGCCACCTGCGATACGCAGGTGCGCGGGCAGCCGATTCGTGAAGGTGAGCGGGTTGTGATGTTGTACAGCTCGGGCAATTTTGACGAGGAGGTGTTCGCCGATCCGATGCGTTTTGATGTGACGCGCTCTCCCAACCCGCATCTCGCCTTTGGCCACGGCATTCATCTGTGCCTCGGTGCCAACCTGGCGCGCATGGAAGCGCGTATTTTCTTCGAGGAGTTTTTCCGCGCCTTCGCCGGCATAGAGCGTACCGGAGAGCCGGTTTTTATCCGCTCCAACAGTATTCACGCTTTCAAACAGATGCCGGTGCGGCTGCAAGCCGCCTGACCACCGATAAAAAAGAAACACAAGGAAACCCGCATGCGCCACGCTCTTTTTCTCGCTCTGCTGTTCCTGCCTGTTGTGGCCAGCGCACAGGAAAAAACCCTGCTGTGGGGTGACACCCATCTGCACACCACCTATTCCTCCGACGCCTTTGCCAACAATAACCTGCTTGCAGATCCGGATACGGCCTATCGCTACGCGCAAGGCCTTCCTGTGGTGCATCCGTACCACGGCGCCCGTTTGCAGATCGAAACGCCGCTGGACTTTCTCGTGGTGTCTGATCACGCCGAGTACATGGGTGTTATTCGCCACCTCTATTACAGCGGATCGGATGGCGTGGATCTCGGACTCGTCGACAGGCTGAAGGCGGATTTTGTCGGCTGGCTGCTGCGGCGCCGAGTGGACGAGGGGCGCGGCCGTGATCTGTTCATGTCGGTTTTGCCCAAGTCCACCGACGATCCTCGCGAGGCTGCCATGACTCTGCGCGTTGGCTCCAGCATGATACCGGACATGCAATCAGTGGAAGCCGATACCTGGCGGCAGATTGCCGAGACCGCTGATCGCCATAATGAGCCCGGGCGCTTCACGGCACTGATAGGTTGGGAGTGGAGTTCGATTCCCGGCGGCGCCAATCTGCATCGTGTGGTGGTGACTGATGGGGATGCGCGCAGCGCGCGCAAATACCAGCCCTTCGGTCTGGATGACAGTCAATACCCGGAGGACCTCTGGCGTTGGCTGGCTGTCACCGCGCAGGAGACCGGCGACGATTTCATCGCGATTCCGCACAACTCAAACATCTCCAAAGGCTTCATGTTTGACGACACCACGCTGCGGGGTGAGCCGTTGACCGAAGAGCTGGCCAGCGTGCGCAGTTACTGGGAGCCGGTGGCGGAGATTACGCAGATCAAGGGGGACTCGGAAACGCACCCCGCGCTGTCGCCCGACGACCCCTTTGCGGAGTTTGAAAACTATCCGTTCTACATTCAGCAGGGCGCAAGCGATTACACGCCTGCGGTCGGTGATTTTCTGCGCCCGGCCCTGCTGCGCGGGCTGCAACTCGAAGCCGCTCTCGGCGTGAATCCTTACCAGCTGGGGTTCATCGGCTCCACAGATTCCCACACCAGCCTGTCCTCGGCAGAGGAGGATAACTTCCACGGTAAATTGGCCACCGACTCCATACCGGCCAACAAGCAGAATCGCTGGGCAGAGGAGGAGGGCCCCAGCGGCTGGGCGATGTCGGCCTCAGGGCTTGCTGCAGTCTGGGCGGAGAGCAACACGCGGGAATCCATTCTTGAGGCTCTACGCCGGCGGGAAGTCTATGCCACCACAGGACCGCGTATCGGCGTGAGACTGTATGCAGGTTGGAACCTGCCCGTTGTTGGAGCGGATAGCGCGGAGGACTGGCAGGCAGCAGCGGCGGCGGGTGTGCCCATGGGCGGCGAGCTGCCCTCGGCGCCCGCAGACAACGGTCCGCAGATTCTGGTGCAGGCCTCACGCGATCCCGTGGGCGCCAATCTGGACCGGATTCAGGTGATCAAGGGCTGGATTGATGCGGCGGGGGTCACTCACGAGCGCATTCATGATGTTGCCTGGTCCGATGCACGGGAGCCGGATGCAGCAGGCGTGCTGCCCGCTGTCGGCAATACGGTAAACCTGGCGAACGGAGCGTGGGACAACAGCATCGGCGCACCGCGCCTCGCCGCGCTCTGGCAGGACCCGGACTTCGATCCGGCACAGGCCGCGTTCTACTACGTGCGCGTACTGCAGATTCCGACACCGCGTCATTCGCTGCTCGATGCGCTGGCACTCAAACAGCAGGAGGCCGAGGGTTATCCTTCCACCCTGCAGGAGCGAGCCTACACGTCACCCGTCTGGTACCGACCGGCCCGTTGAGGGCGCATCGGAGCGGCTCCCCAGGTCACGGGCGCTGGCCTCCAGCTCAGTGATCATCTCACTGATATAGGTGAGGTGGGGGGCTTCGGCACGCAGTATGGCGAGGAACAGCCGGCGCTTGTAATCCTGCAGGTCGAGGCCGGCGGCGACCGCTTCTGGTGCCGCACTGCCGACAATGTCGACCAGCCGCTCCGCGGCGGTGAGGCGCCCCCAGAGGTAGTCGTTCTCGCGAAAGCGCCGTGAAAAGAAGGCGCCAAAATTGCCGAACTGGACGCCCTTGAGGATATCCCGCGCGCCGCCATGGCGCAGGCTGTTGGCGTCGTCCACGGCGATACGATCCACCTTGATCTGTTCCAGCGTGTCCATTTGCCGGCTCTGGCTCATCGGGTAAGTCAGCACGTCATAGTGGGCAAAACCCAGGTAGCTGGTGAGCACCTCGCGAACCAGATGCATGGCGCCCGCCGCCTGGCACCAGTGTGCCAGCTCGTTCTCCAGTGCCGTATCGAACTCGACCAGGTTGAGCCGTTCCCGAACGCGCACCAGAAAGGCGTTCAGGTGATCATCGAGGCACTCTTCTCCCGGGCGTTCCAGGTGGGCTCCGCGCCAGTCCATGTGCTCGCGCAGGGTCTCGGCGCGGCCGTAGAGCCGCAACTTGAGTTGGTCGAGGTGCTCCCGATAGCGGGGAATGCGCAGGGTGTCGGGGTCGGTATACAGTTCATTCGCGCGGCGGATGAGCAGCATGACCCGCCGCAGCCGATGACGCATATCGTAATTGCGCAGGAACTGCACCCAGGGGGTTGCCTCCTGAAAGCGGGCGCTGCTGGCGGTGTCGCCCATGGGTCGGATGCGTGTCATGCGCGCCCAGGCCTGGAGCCGGGTAACGGCTTCCGCACGGGTGAGTCCACGTGTGCTGCGCTGGAAGAGCTCCGCCAACTCATCCAGCAGCCCGAGTACCTTCAAGCGCGAGTAGCCTTCATAGGCGTAGCCGGCATCCACGGCGGCGCGCATATTGGCCTCCTTGCCCCAGGCGGCAATGGTGGCCGCAGAGGGAGCGCTATTGAGCGTATCGTCCAGTTGGTTGCCGACAGTTGCCAGCACCTGTGCGCGCACACCATCAGCGACCTCACGATGCAGGTGTACGGTATTGTTGAACTCGGCGATCCATTCCAGGTCATCGCGAATCGGCTGGTGGCGCGGAATGCTGGAGAGCGCGCCCAGCAGGGTGGTGAAAAAGCCGGGCGCCTCGCGGGCAGTTTCGCGTTCCGGCTCCGGATTGGGCTCCAGGTAGACCAGTCGACGGTCCGTTTCCCGGTGCGCCGGATGGCGCTGTACAGCATCCAGCGCAACTGAGACCGGCTTGTTCATCAGTACGCTGCCGTCGATAAAGGCCGCCTCGTCTGCGCGCTCGCCCGCGCGCCGGGCGCCGCGCAGCTGGCGTGTGATAAAGGCATTGCGACCCTCCCAGCGGGTGCTGCGCTGCTCCAGCACCGCATCCATCTCCGCCAGACGCAGCGGCGGGAAGGCACCGGGGAAACTGCTGGTGGCGCGCGCTGCAAACGCCAGTGACGGGAGATGATCGCGGCCCAGCGTAGAGGGGTGCAGATCGCGGTTCTGGTTGAACTGGTGGTGAAAGTGGAAGGTGTGACGGTGTTCCCGTTCGCGCACCGTTGCTGGGTCGTGCAGGGGAATGGTTTGCGGCGAGCCCCAGAAGTCCGTGGTGGTGACGAACAGCTCCAGTGGCAGTCCTGGCGGCAGCAGCGACTGGCAGCCGTCGGCCTGTTCCTCGCCGAGTGCTTCCAGGGCATCGAGCATCATATTGCTCATTGTGGTGCCGGAGAAGGGTGGCTCGAACCAGCGGGAGCGCATGAACAGTGACAGATTCCGCAACACTTCCGGATCCTCACTGGTGATGCCCGCGCGCCGGTTATGACGCTTACGCAGCAGTCCCGCCAGCCAGAACAGTGGTCGCATGTAGAGTTTTGAGAGTCGTGATGGTCGCGCGGCGGGGTCCAGCAGCGCCTCGATATCCGCGAGATCCAGCCATAGCTTGCGGTGCGCGTCCAGCGAGAGATCAAAGGCCAGCGCGCGCGCCAACATGATCCCGTTGATGCCGCCAGCCGATGCACCTGCGATCACGTCCACCAGTACCCGCAGGCGCACGTGGCCACCAATCTGTTGCAGCAATTCGAAGTAAACGGTTTCCGTGTCCAGCTCGCCGCGGTGTGGCGCTGCATCAATGTAGCGCGCGTCAGCCGCCGACTCCTCTGGCACAGCGTGAAACGCCCTTGACGCTCGCACGAGCTTGAGGATTTCGCGTGTCACGCCATGCATATACACAGCGAGCGATACGCCGCCATAGCACACCAGGGCCAGCCGCAGCTCCCGCTCGGGTGCGGCGTCGGGTGCATCGCTGGCAGTCATGTCGGCTCCTCAAACAGGTAGCAAAAAGGGTTTCGCAAAGCGCAGTGTGCCGACAAGTATACCGCCGTCCCGCGCGTCCGCCTCAAAGATCAGTATGCCCTGCGGCTGCCCTTGCTCCGCAGAGATTGCCGAAGGGACTGTCGATGATGCCCCTGGCACTTATGGCTCGCGGTCAGTGTAGCAAATACCCACGTGTTGTCGTGTCTTGTGCCTATCCCGGTGCTGCACCCTTGCCAAGGTGACTGTGATAGTCTTTCGGCAAACGCCATTCATGAGTGGGCTTTTCCTTGAACCTGTCCAGAAATGTCATCGCGCCCCTGCTGTCGGCCTGCGCTGTCGCCCTTGCTTTCTGGTTGTGGTGGCGTGGTCCCGCACTCCCGGCCTATGAGCTCGCGTTCATGCCCTTGCAGCAGACCGTGGTTGCTTCCGGTCGCGTGGCCGCGGTGTCCCGGGCGCAGGTGGGTGCCGAGATTACCGGCGTGGTGCTGGAGCGGCGAGTGCGGGAGGGCGACCGCGTTGCCCCCGGCGACGTAATGCTGGTGCTGCGGCCGGATGAACTGGCGGCGCAAGTGCGGCAGGCGGAGGTGGCGTTGCAGCAGCTGGAGACGGCGACCCGGCCGCAGGCCGAACTCGCCCTGACCCGGGCAGAAACAACGCTTTTGCAGGCGCGCCGTGAGGCGCAGCGGCGGCGCGACCTGACCGCCCGTGGCCTGCTGTCACGCGAGGCGCTGGAACAGGCGGAAGAGGCGGAAACACTGGCACAGAATGCCGCTGCGACAGCGCGTGTGGCGGCAGCGGCTGTGGCACCCGGAGGTACGGAGGAGGCTGTGCTGCGTGCCCGACTGGCGTCGCTGCAGGCCCAGCTGGCGAAGACCACAGTACGGTCAGAGGTTGCCGGTACGGTGCTGACCCGCGATGTCGAGCCGGGTGATCTGGTGCAGCCGGGCAAGGTGCTGTTCACTGTGGCACGGGACGGTGAAACCGAAATCCGTGTGCCGCTGGATGAGAAAAACCTCGCTTTTCTCGCGCTGCAGCAAGCGGCGGTAGTGGTGGCCGATGCCTATCCCGAGCGGCCTTTTGACGCGCGTCTCAGCTTTCTGGCGCCCCGTGTGGACCCGGAGCGCGGTACCGTGGAGGCTCACCTGTCGGTGGCGCAGGCTCCGGACTTCCTGCGCGAGGACATGACCGTCTCGGTGAGCGTTCTAACCGGTAGTCGCGATCGGGCTCTCGCGTTGCCCAACGATGCCCTCGCGGGTGTTCAGGGCGCCCGTGCGCAGGTGCTTCGCGTCAGTGACGGTCGGTTGCAGCGTGTTGACGTCGAGCTGGGTCTGCGCGGCATGGTGTTCTCTGAGGTGACGGCCGGGCTGGCGGCAGGGGACCAGATACTGGCTGATCCCGACGTCGCGTTGGCCGAGGGCACGCGAGTTCGTGTCGAGCCCTGGCCGCTGCCCGTGGGCGAGAGCACCGCAGCCGACAGCAGCCGCAACGAACTGCCGGTGCAGTTTGACTGAGCGCCCCGTCAGGACGTCGGTCGCGCGACTGTGGACAGCCTGGGTGTTGGCGCTGCAGTTTCTGCGCGATGGCCGCGGGCAGACAGTCACCATCATGGTGGGTGTGGCCGTAGGCGTGGCGGTAGTGGTTTTTGTCAGCGCCCTGATACAGGGTTTGCAGTCGAATATCGTGCAGCGCACCCTTGGTACCCAGGCTCATATCCGCGTGCTGCCCCCGGACGAGGTGAACCGCCGGCAGGCAGTCGCTGAGGGTGCGCTGCAGCTGGTGCGGGAAGACAAGCGGGCCCAGCGTCGCCGGTCCATCAACAACTGGCAGCAGGTGGTCGCAACGCTGGATACATTGCCCTCGGTGCGGGCGGTGTCGCCGGTGATCGCCGGGCCGGCCTTCGCCGGCCGCGGCGCTGCGCTGGAGTCGGTTGCGCTGACCGGCATCGACCTGCGGCGCTACCAGCAAATTATCCCGCTGCCGGACTACGTCATCGACGGCAGCGCGCGACTGGAGCCGGGTGAGGCGATGATTGGCAGTGAGCTGGCCACCACGCTTGGCCTGCGGGTGGGTGACAAGTTGCGCCTGGACACCGGCCGCGACAATCCGGCGGTGGTGAATGTAGTGGCCGTCTTTGAGCTCGGCGTGCGGGAGCTGGACGCGCGCAACGTCTACCTTGGCCTGAAACAGGCTCAGGCACTGCTCGGGCTGCCCGGCGGCGTGACCCAGCTCGACCTGGTGGTGGACGACATTTTTGCCGCAAACACGATTGCCCGGCGCATTGCCCGCCTGACCGGGTTGGAGGCCGAAAGCTGGATGGAAAAGAACGCCCAGCTGATGAATGCGCTGAGCGCACAAAGCCTGTCCACCAACATGATTATCGTATTTGTATCGCTGTCAGTGGCTTTTGGCATTGCCAGTGTGCTGTCGGTGAGTGTCGTGCAGCGCACCCGGGAAATCGGCATACTGCGCGCCATGGGGGCCGGGCGTCAGCAGGTGCTGCACGTGTTTCTGATTCAGGGTGCACTGTATGGCCTGGTGGGTGCCCTTGTTGGTATCGCCGGTGCCTATGTTCTCGTTTGGGTGTTCAATACCTTTGGTCCGGGCCTGTTCTTCATTCCCGTTGCCCATACTCTGGTCGTGTTTGCCCTTGTGCTCGCCACCGTGGTTGGCGTGCTCGCCGCAGCGGTGCCTTCACGGCGTGCCGCAATGCTGGACCCGGTAGTGGCGATTCGCTATGTCTGAAGCACAGGAAGCGGTGCTGCGCCTGGTGGGACTGCGAAAATCCTACAATGTCGGCCTGCCCAATGAGACGGAGGTGTTGCACGGCCTCGACCTGGTCATCGAGCGCGATGATTTCGCCGCCTTGATCGGCCCGTCGGGCTCCGGCAAGAGCACGCTGCTCAACCTGATAGGCTTGCTGGACCAGCCCAGTGCCGGTGAGCTTTACCTGCTGGGACAGCCCACCAGTACCATGGACGATGCCGGGCGTACACGGCTGCGCGGTGAGTCCATTGGCTTCGTGTTCCAGTTTCACCACCTTGTGCAGGCCTTTGGCGCGCTGGATAACGTCTTGATGCCGCTGATGCTGCGTCACGGGCGCCCGAGTGTCGCGGCGATCGACCGCGCCCGCGGCCTGCTCGCGGCAATGGGTCTGGAGAAGTATGCGCAGACCCGCCCCAACCAACTTTCGGGAGGCCAGCAGCAGCGGGTCGCGATTGCCCGTGCACTGGTCACCCAACCCTCGCTGCTCCTCGCAGATGAGCCGACGGGTAACCTCGATACGCGTACCGCGGCGGATGTGTTCGAACTGCTGCGGCGGTTTGGTCGCGAGGTGGGCTGTGCAGTGCTGCTGGTGACCCACGATCCGCGCCTGTCCGCCGCCTGCGACAGAACCATCGATCTGGTGGACGGGCGTATCGTCAGCGATACCCGGGTGCCCATCGGACCTTCCGTATCCGGTTAGGCAACCACTGTGCTTCTGGTGCTGGCGCGTTACTCGTTGGTGTCCTGCCCGGGCCAAGTGTAACCGTGCGGTAGTGGCGCGCCCCGGTCATCCAGATTGACGAACACAATACGATCGATAGAGATAATGGTCTGCTTGGTGAGCTTGTTGCGGACTTCCGCCCTCAGCGTCACCGAGGTGCGACCGCAGGCGGTCACCTCCACCCCCATCTCGACGATGTCGCCCTGGTGCGCGGAGCTGACGAAATTGATTTCGGACATGAACTTGGTCACCAGGTGCCGGTTTCCACCCAGCTGGCTCATGGCATAGATCACCGCCTCCTCATCAATCCAGCTGAGCAGTTGCCCGCCGAACAGGCTGCCGTGGGGGTTGAGGTTTTCCGGTTTGATCCACTTGCGCGAATAGAATTTCATCGTGGTGTCTTTCTGTCAGGGTCAGTGTTCAGTCTTGCGCGATTCCGCTTTCCAGGGCAAGCCGGGAATCTGTGCACAGTAGCGCTACCGCACTGGTTCGGGCGCCAGCACTTTGCCGGGATTGAGCAGGTTTTTTGGGTCCAGTGCCTGTTTCAGGGTGCGCATCAGGGCGATTTCGGCCGGTGAACGGCTGCAGGACAGAAACTCGCGCTTTTCCAGCCCGATCCCGTGCTCCGCTGAGACCGAGCCCTGCAGCGGTACCAGATGCTCATACACAATGCGCTCTATGCGATGCCTGTCGTCGGCAGGCCCGACGCCCAGATGCAGATTGCCGTCGCCCATGTGGCCGAAGCAGACCAGTCTCGCCTCCGGGCACTGCTCTGCCAATGCGGCATTGAGGTCGTTGATATAGTCGTCCATGTGCCGGATGGGCAGGCTGATATCAAAGACGGCGATCGGGCTGATGCTGTGTACAAGCCCCTCCACATCATCACGCATCGCCCAGAGCTGGTCGGCCTGCTGGCCGCTTTGCGCGATGACTGCGTCCACCACGTGGCCGTCCTCCAACAGGGCTGCCATCACATCCGTGAATTGCGCCTCAAGGTGATCTCCGTTGGCCCCCTGCGCCTCAATCAGTACATAGTATGGGTGGTGTGTTGGCAGGAACGCCTGATGCCGCTGTGTCTCTTCCACCAGCAAGTGGTAGTGGCTGTTCCACATGACCTCGAATGCACTGAGTTTCCCCTCCAGTTCGGTGCCCAGCCGGCGCAGTAGCTGTAGCAGGGACGGGAACTCGTCCACCGCGACAAACGCGGTTTGTGTCGCACGCGGGGCGGGACGCAGGCGCAACACCGCCCGGGTGACAATGCCCAGCGTGCCCTCGGAGCCAATGAACAAGTGCTTCAAGTCGTAGCCCGCATTGTTCTTCAGCATCTCGTTCATGGAACTGATGACTGTGCCATCGGCCAGCACGGCTTCCAGCCCCAGTACCTGCTCCCTGGCCATACCGTAACGGACAACGCTATTACCCCCGGCATTGGTGGCAATCATCCCGCCGATGCGCGCACTGCCGCGCGCGCCGAAGTCCACGGCGAACAGCCAACCTGCCTCTGCAGCCGCCTCCTGTACGCTCTGCACAATGGCGCCGGCCTGTACCGTCATCACGCCGGCGCTGTCGTCGAGTTGCTCAATGGCCTGCATCCGCTCCAGCGACAGGGCGATGTCATTCGCCGAGCAGGTGATGCCGTCCACCAGGCCGCTCAGGCCACCCCAGGGCACCACGCTCTGGTTGTGTGCATGGCAGATGCGCATGACTTCGGCCACTTCGGCCGTGCTGGCAGGGCGCACTATGGCCTGCGCTTCGCAGCGACCTATGCCCCAGCTGTGATTTGGCCTGGCACGTACATCGTCACCCAGTAATAATCCCTTGGGTCCGACAACGGCTCCTAGCTCATCGATGATGCTCATGGCACCGCTCCTCCGTATTGCCTTGCAAGCAGACTGCGAATCATGATGACACATCAGGATTGCCTCTGGCTTGCCCCTGATCAAGAAAGCAGGCCGAGCGCCTGTGATCACAGGGGATCCAGTCAGCACTTGACATCAATTCACAAATAATAATAATTATCATTCAATATTAGTGCGATCAGGATCTGTTATGGCGAGAAAACCGCTGCGACACCGGCAGCCAGGTGCGCTTGTCCGGCGGAGCGTGCTGGCGGCGCGGGTCTTCGCCAGCCTGTTCGGCAGTTATGCGTTTGTCTGGGGCGCCAGCAGCCTGCTGATTGTGGCGCAGGTGGCCGGCGGCATCGCCTGGGATGAAGCCTGGATGGTGGGTATGCTGGTGGCCTTTCCCGGCTTTCTCGCGGTGTTCCTCTGGTCTTACAGTGCGCGCAGCGTGCTCCGTGTGTGGGTCTGCCTGTTCGGGGTCGGTGCGGCGACCACGGTGCTAGCTGCCCAGTGGCAGCTCAGGCTTCTGGCCGGGGTTTGAGACATGTTTGATACCTTTCGTCAGGCCATGGCCTGGGTCCATACAGGTTTCGGCCTGATGCTGGGCTACGTCCTGATGGTGGTGTTCTTCTTTGGCACCCTGTCGGTGTTCGATCGCGAGATCGATCGCTGGGCGGTTCCCGAAACCCGGTTTGCGGTGCAGCCCATGCCATCCTTTGACCAGGTGCTGGCGCCGGTATTTCAGCGCCTGCGCCCGGACCCTGATGACGTTGAGCGTACCGCGCGTCGTGTGGCAGGTGAGCTGCCGGATGCCGCCAGCCTGCCGCTGGTGTCACTGTTCGCCTACACCACACACCGCGACCCGGTGCTACTGGTCGGAGCGGAGTTCGGGGTACCCAATGCTCCGCTGGATCCGGCCGACGATCACCTGCATGTGCACGGGCGAGCACAGGTCGACCCGCGTAGCGGGGAGTTCCTGCCCGAGAATCGGTTGCAGATCGGCACCGAGTTCTTCTATCCCATGCACTACAGCCTGAACGCCTCCCCGGCGATCATCGGCTATTGGGTCGTCGGGCTGGCGGCCATGTCCATGCTGGCGGCGCTGGTTACCGGACTGGTGATTCACCGCCGCCTGCTGCGCGAGCTGTTCACTTTCCGGCCCCGCAAACGCACCCAGCGCAGCACCCTGGATCTACACAACCTCACAGGTGTGGTAGCGCTGCCTTTTCATTTTTTCTTTGCCTTGACCGGTCTGCTGATATTTGCCGCAATCTATCTGCCCGTGCACGACTCCTTGCTGCAGCCCCTGGACAGGCAACACGAGGTCATGGAGGCTGCTCGCACGGGCTTGCCACACGAGCCGGCAGGCGTGCCTGCGCCGCTTGCTTCGGTAGATGCGATGGTGGCGCAGGCGAAGGCGCGCTGGGCGCAGCGTGGCATACCGGGAGAAGTGGGGTTCCTGACCATCGAGCACGTTGGTGATCGCAATGGCTATGTCAGCGTTTTCCGCGCTGGCAGCGACCGCGTGGCCCTGGTCGGCGAGGGGATACACTTCCGCGCGAGCAGCGGTGAGATCCTGCATGAGGATCCTGCACCTTCTGCCGTACATGCGGTGAGTGAGTTTCTCACCGGCCTGCATCTCCAGCACTTCCGCCACTGGTTGCTGCGCTGGCTCTACGTCGTGGGTGGTCTGGTCGGCTGTGTGTGTATCGCCACGGGATTCATCTTCTTCACGGAAAGGCGCAAACGTCAATGGGCGCTGCACTCACCGCAGGCGCTGCGTTGGGTGGATGCCTTCGCGGTCACTGCGGTCACGGGGATGGTGCTGGCAGTGCTGGGCATGCTGGTTGCCAATCGGGCACTGCCGGCGGATCTTCCCGCGCGCGCCATGTGGGAGGAGAGGGTGTTCTGGTGCACGTGGCTATGCACCCTGCTACACGCCTATGTGCGCAGCGCCGCACTGATCCGGGGTGAGGTGTCAGCGGCCTGGCGAGAGCAATGTATCGGCATTGCCGCGCTCGCGGTACTGGCGGTGGCACTCAACTGGATGACTACCGGGGATCACCTGTGGCACACGGTCACAACGGGTTACTGGCCGGTCGCCGGCGTGGATGCGAGTTTGTTGACGGTGGCGTTTATCGCATTCACGGCGGCGGTCAGGCTGGATGGGCGGGGTGCAGGGGCCACCAGCACCGCTGTAGAGCCTGTGGAGGTGTCACGTGGCTGATGCGGCCTGGTTGTGGCTGGCTGCCGTGGGCAGCTTCAGCGGCACGGTGTGGCTGGCGCTGGCCATGCCGGTGCACTGGGCACAGGTCATGTCCGCCGCGGCCACGCGAAGACACCCGGCTCTCGTATTGCGCTGTCTCGGGTGGCTGGCGCTGGCGGCTGCACTGGCCGCCTGCCTGTCTGCGGATGCGCCGACCATGGCGGTCCTGGTCTGGGTCATGCTGCTGGTGCCGGCAGCGCTGCTGGTGGCAATGGTTCTTGCCTGGCGCCCTGCTATCTTGCGCTGTTGGGGAGCCGCCGTTTACCTTCGCCCAGGCAGCTCTGGGCGATAAGCACTGTGGCCCGGATTCTCGTTCGGTGATCATGCTGCTTCAGCGTTTCCGCACCAAATAGGCAATGGCCACAAACCGTGGCAAAATATTGCATATTAAATGTCATTATATCCCGAGGCAGCCATTCAGCTATGCACGATCATGGGTGAAGCGGAACAGACAACCGCCATTGACGGCCGACGTCTGCGCAGCGAGCGCAGTCGCACCGCGATTATCGAGGCCGCGGTCGCCCTGATGGAGGAGGGCGTGCTGGTGCCCACGGCCCAGCAGGTGGCCCAGAGGGCGGGTGTCGGCATTCGCTCTTTCTTCCGTCACTTCGAGGACATGGGTGCGCTTGCCGAAGCAGTCAATGAACAGCTCGGTGAAACCTGGAAAAATCTCTTCACGGGCGGCGACCGCGCGGGCACGCTGGATGAGCGCCTGGTGCATGCGGTGGAGTGTTACGCGGATGCCTATGAGCAGATCTGCAATGTCATGCTGTCCACCGCAGCGCAGCGTTGGCGCTATGAGTTCCTGCGCAGGAACTATGCGCGCGCCCTGCGAGGATTACGACACAACCTCAATGACTGGCTCCCCGAACTTCAGGCGCTGCCAGCCGATGAGCGTGAGGCGGTCGATGCCATCGCCTCGTTTGAAATGTGGCATCGTCTGCGCGAGCATCAGGGGCTCAGCAAGGAAGACAGCATCGCCATTATCACGAAGCTTCTTCGGGGCCTGATCCCCGTCCTGTAGATCGCCAAAGAGGACTGCCCATGGCCGAGCAATTCAAGGAACAGGGTGGCGCTGCCACAATGGATCCGAGTCCTGTGGCGCGCTGGATCACCTCAACCTTGATGAGCCACCTGTTCAGCCCCGGCACTGTCGACAGGCGCCGTGCAAAAGCGGAAAAGCAGCGCGTCAGGCGAGGGGCGCCCCACCGGGTAGAGTATTTCCATCAGGTCGATGACGGATACAGCCACCTCATGGCCCAGGTACTGCCGAGGCTTGTCGCGCGCTATGCCATCGAATTGCACTGTCATCTGGTAGCAGGGCCGCAGGGCCGCAACGTGGCTGAGCCCGAGTTGCTGCTGCAATTGTCGCGCAGAGACGCCTATCACGTTGCGCCGGAGTATGGGCTGTCGTTTCCTCACCACCCGGAGCCGCCGGCTTCCGCGTTGGTGCAGCAGGCATCATCTATTCTTGCCGTCCAGCCATCGGCAGATTTCGCCCCCCTCGCGGCCGGCGTGGGATGTGCGCTGTGGGCAGGCGATGCGGAGGCCCTGGCGTCGCTCGCCAGCCAACACGGGCAGGCATCGGAACAGCAGTTGAGGGCTGCCCTGGCCGCCGGAAACCAGCGGCGCGCGGAGTTGAAGCACTACTCCGGTGCCATGCTGTATTACGGCGGCGAGTGGTACTGGGGTGTAGATCGCCTGTATCACCTGGAAAAGCGCCTTGCAGCCCTGGGTGCGGACCGGCAGCCAGCTGAGCCAATGCTGATGCCGCGGCCGGACGTCGAGGTGGGCGAGCTGCGTGATAGCGGCACACTCACCCTGGAAATGTACGCATCCCTGCGCAGTCCCTACACCGCGATCGTGTTCGACCGGGCGGTGCAGCTGGCCCGTGACGTTGGTGTCACACTGCAGGTGCGACCGGTGCTGCCCATGGTCATGCGCGGTGTGCCCGCCACACGGGAGAAAGGCTTCTATATTTTCATGGACGCCGCCCGCGAAGCCCGAGCGGCGGGAGTTGCCTACGGCAAGTTCTATGACCCGATCGGAGAGCCGGCCAGGCGCTGCTATTCGCTGTATCCCTGGGCTGCAGAGCAGGGCAAGGGCAACGCACTGCTGTCGAGCTTTCTGCGTCACGCCTTTGCCCTTGGCACCAACACTCTCCATGACCGCGGTCTGCGCAAAGTGGTGGAAGCGGCAGGTCTCGATTGGCAGGAAGCAACCGCGCACCTGGGTCAGCCGGGTTGGGAGCCCTTGCTGGAGGAAAACCGCCTGGCCATGTACGCGGCGGGGCTGTGGGGTGTGCCGAGCTTCAGGTTGCTCGATGCGCAGGGCCATCCATTGCTTGCGCTTTGGGGCCAGGACAGGTTGTGGTTGTTTGCGCGCGAGATACAGCGGCAGCTGCAGCGCGGTGCCCCGGACGCGGCTTGACGTCGTCAGAGACCGCTGCGCGTCTGCACGATGGCGTTGGTGCCCGCTGGCAGTGAGAAAGACACGCCGTCCTTGCCGACCGTATAACGGGGGAAAATATCCTCGGCCCCGTTCAGGAACAGCGCTTCCTGGCCGGGAACAACCAGCGGCGGCACGATGTGGTAGTAGAGCAGGTGCCCGACACCCGCGCTGCGCGCCGTTTCTGCCGCCTCTACCGGGCTGGCGTGGTAGTCGAGGATATCGTGGGTGATCTTCGCCAGTATGTTGTTGCCGTTCTGCAGGGCGGCTTCGTGCATCAGGTTAACCAGGTTGGGCGCCAGCGCCTCGTGCACCAGCAGGTCTACCCCCTGGGCAAACTGCGCGATATTGGCCAGTTTCACCGTGTCACCCGTGATCAGCAGTGAGCGCCCCTTGTAGCTGAAACGATAGCCCACCGCGGGCTCCACGGGCGAGTGATCGACTGCCAGCGCCTCAACGGTCAACCCATCGGCCTCAAGCACCGTGCTGAGTTCACCCAGGGCGGGCATGGCAAACGGCAGGGCGCTCAGGCCCGCTCCGCTCAGCGGCGCGACGCTGTCGCCGTGGTGCTGGTGGCGGTAGGTAAAATCCTGTGCATAGGCAAGGTTGAATCCATCAACCACACTGGTTACCCCGGGAGGCCCGTACACCGGCAGGGGGCTTTGGTTATCCCCGCTGGCCCAGCGTAGGGTACCCATCTCGCCCAGCCCATCGATATGATCGGAGTGGAAGTGGGTCAGGAATACGCCCTGCAGGGCACCGACCGGGTAGCCCATGCGGTTCAGGTTGCGCACACCGTCTGTGCCAGCGTCCACGACGTACAGCGCTGAGCCTGCCACCACGGCGACGCAGGGCCCGGAGGCATCCGGGGCCGGCAGCGGGCCACCGGCACCGCAGAGGGCGAGGTGCAGTCCATCCTCGAGTTCTGCCAGCGCATCGGCGCCGATGCGTGATGCAAGGCCCTGTTCCAGCACCCGGGCGACAATGCTGGCGCGCTGGCTGTAGGCGATGGCGGCCAGGACAAGTGCGACACCGATAACGACGGCAGACCTTTTCATGGCATTCTCCGGTTTCCGCGCAGGCGGTGTGGACTGGTCACAGATCAGGCTACATAATGACATAAGTCATGTCAAAAAATACGCGGCCAGCGGGTCATGCTGCTGCGGGCCGCAGCCAAGGAGGCTTGTCCATGCCCATCACACGAAACGCCCTGCGCGTGCTGGTACTGGTACCAGCACTGCTGTTCATCGTTACCGGCGTGCGCTGGCTGATTGCGCCCGCCGGGGTCGCCCCGATGCTCGGCATGACCCTGGGGGAAGGCGTAGGGCTCAGCTCACAGGTCGGTGACCTGTCGGGATTTTTCCTGACTCTGGGTGCCTGCATGTTGATAGCGCTGATCAGTGGCCGTCGCGTCTGGTATTACCCGGCGATTATGCTGCTCGCCATTGCTGCAGTGGGTCGTGTACTTGCGTGGCTGCTGCACGACGCCGCGCTGGCGCTGCACCTGATCGCCCCGGAGGTCATCGTCGCGCTGCTGCTTCTGGCTGCTGCGCGCTACCTGCCCGGGGAGGACTGAGTGTCAGACCGCCTTGGACGGTGGTGCGCAACGCTGGCGGGACTGGCATTCGCGGCCTGCGTGCCCGGCCTGCTCGCGGCGGAGAAGGTGTCGCCCGACGCACGCGATTCGCGGCCGAATATTGTGTTTATTCTTGCAGACGACCTCGGCTTCAGCGATATCGCGCCCTTTGGCAGTGAGGTACACACGCCGACGCTGACCGCTCTTGCCAAGACGGGGGTGCGGTTCACCAACTATCACACCGCTGCCAACTGTGCCCCGGCGCGGGCTATGCTGCTCACCGGTGTCAACAACCACCTGGCCGGCGTGCCCAATATCCCGGAGATGCTGGCACCTGAGCAGCGCCGGCACGCGCACTACCAGGGCGTGCTGGGCGACAACGTGGTAACCGTGGCCACCCTGCTGGAAGACGCGGGTTATCACACCTACATGGCGGGCAAGTGGCACCTTGGTGCCAGCCCAGACAAGCGCCCCAGCCGCAGAGGGTTTTCGCGCACCGTCGCACTGATGGATTCCGGTGCCGACAACTGGGAGCAGCGCCCCTACCTGCCGCTGTATGACCGGGCCAACTGGTTCGCTGATGGTGAACGCTTCACGCTGCCAGAGGACTTTTATTCGTCGCGCTTCCTGATCGATAAAACCATCGAGTTTATCGACAGCAACCTGCAAGACGGCAAGCCGTTCTTTGCCTACATCCCCTTCATGGCGGTACACATGCCGGTGCAGGCGCCGCAGGCGTTCACTGACCGCTATCGGGGTGTCTATGACGGAGGCTGGGATGAACTGCGCAGAGCGCGTTTGCAGCGGGCCATTGCCCTGGGCATCGTGCCGCCGCAGACCGCGCTGGTGTGGATGCAATCGCGCGGTGACTGGGACGCGCTCACGGCAGAGCGCAGGCGTTACGAAGCGAAGCGCATGGCGGTGTATGCCGGCATGATTGAAGCCATGGACTTCCATATTGGCCGCCTCGTAGATTATCTCAGGACCCGCGGTGAATACCGCAACACGGTGTTCATCTTCACCTCCGATAACGGCAGTGAGGGCAGTGGCCCGGCGGACCAGGAGGCGCTGTCATCACGCCTCGGTGCTGCCATGATGGGGTATCACGTGGATTACGAACGCCTGGGCCAGCAGGGCAGCTACAACACCATCAGTCCCGGCTTCGCCAGCGCGGCCGCCAGTCCTCTGGCATTCTACAAGTTCTATACCGGGGAAGGCGGCATGCGAGTGCCGCTGATCATCGCCGGAGATCCGCTTCCGCGGCACAACAGGTTGACGCCGGCCTTCGCCTGGGCGACGGATATCACGCCGACCATTCTCTCCCTGACAGGTACGCCATTCCCGGGCGAACGCTACGGGGGCAAACCCGTGCAGCCAATCACGGGGCGGGATCTGACACCGTTGCTGTCCGGCGAGAGCGAGCGCGTGTACGCAGAGCATGACGCGGTGGGCTACGAACTCACGGGTCATGCGGCCCTGTTTCAAGGCGACTACAAACTGGTGTTGAACCGGCCGCCCCTGGGTGATGGGCAGTGGAGGCTCTACAATATTGTCAGTGATCCGGGGGAAGTCGTCGACCTCGCAGGGCAGCAGCCCGATCGTTTTCATGCGATGCAGGCACGCTATCTGCGTTTCCAGGACGAGAACGGCGTGCTGCCGCTGCCGACGGGTTACTCCCAGATGGGCCAGTTGCTCACCAACACGGTCAAGGCGCGCTACGCTGATGCACTGCGGGTGCTGTTGGTGTCCCTGCTGGTGCTGCTGCCGTTCTTTGTCGCGTACCGCATGAGGCGATCGGCGCCGCGTTAGCCGCAGGCGCGACTAGAGCTCGTAGCGCAGAGTCATCCCCCAGGTTCTGGGAGGCGTCAGGAAGTACGCGTCCATATCCGTTACGGGGTAGGGCGTCAGGGTTTGCACGGCATAGGCGTCATCGCTCAGGTTCTTGCCCCACAGGCTGATGTTCCACTGGTCGTTGCGCCAACCCAGCGTCATGTTGATGTTTTCGCGGTTCTGCTCGTCCTTGGCTTCCAGCTGTGCTGCACTGGCAGAATTGGTCCAGTGGTCTCCCATGACGTTGTAGTCACTGCGCAGGTAAAGGTTGCCATTGGCAAGGGGGAACACCAGGGTTGCCGCCAGGCTGCCGCTGAGCTCTGCGACAAAGGGCAGGTTCAGTCCCTCGTCAGGCCCGGCAGTGAATTCATAGGTGTCGAGGTACTGCAGCCCCAGGCTGAGGGTAAGATTGGGCAGCGGCAGGGCGTCGACCTGCAGGTCAATGCCGGACACCTCGGCCTCGCCCTGATTGCTGGTCACCTGCCCGAGACCGGAATCCGCCTGTTGAGAGCTCTGCAGGTTGGTGATCGCTGTGAAAAAGAGCGTTGAGTTGACGCGCAATCGCGCGTCCAGCAGGGTGCTTTTAATCCCCAGTTCATAACTGGTTGTGTCCTCGTCATCGAACTCCCGTTCATCCGTTGCGCCTGCCACGCCGTTGAAACCTCCGGACTTGGTGCCGGTGGACACGCTGGCAAACAACAGCGTGTCCAGGTTGAGGTCGTAGCTGACGCTGGCCAGCCAGTCGACATTCTCGGACTCCCGGCTGAAACGCTCATCGATTTCCGGGCGTGCGGCAGCCAGTAGCGAGAAGGGCGGAAAAATGCCCTGCTGTGCGAGCAACGCTAGCAGCGGCGCTGGCAGCGTGGCAGGATCCCGCGCGGTCAGCGCGGTCGATTCCACATCCACAAACAGGTCGGCTTTTTTCCTTTCCTTGCTCCAACGCAGTCCGCCGGTAAGGTGCCAGTCAGTACCCACACGCCAGGTTGCGCGGCTGAACAGGGCGACCGTTTCGGTGTCGAACACGTTGTCCTGAATAGCGCTGTCGCCCGGCGCCGCGATAAACCCGAGTTGCGGGCCGAAAATCTGATTGCCAACACCGACATCGTCGCCCACCAGTGCGCTGAGTTCACCCTCGAACTCGCGGGTGGTTTGCTCGAAGTAGTAGATGCCGGCCATGTAGTCAATGCTGTCGCCGCTATTGCTGAACCGCAATTCCTGGGAAACGCTGTCGCCGGACTGCGGCTGGTTCAGGAAGGTGGTGTCCAGCACCGAACGACTGGTTTCCTGGGACGAATCGACGTCGTATTCGTCCCAGGCGGTAATCGATTCGAGAATGCCCCGGCCAGTGTCGTAGTCGATGTGCAGGGAGACTGCACTGGAGGCCTGCTTGAATGGGGTAAGCGTGTCTTGCGCCGTTCTCTGGTCGAAAGGGTCAGTGCCCAGCGGGGGCAGTCCACGGTCCAAAATCGCCTGCTCGGCGCGTGGGTCGTGTACCGAATCCGGCGCACAGCAATTCATGTCGCGCCGCACATGGCTGACTTTGGCCAGCATGGAAAACTGATCATCGGGTTCCCACAGCAACTTGCCAACGAGGCTCCATTCATCGGCATCGTTGAGGTCCTTGCCGGCCAGGTTGTCCAGATAGCCATCCCGTTGATGCACGTTGCCTGCGACGCGATAGGCCAGGGTTTCGGTCAACGGCCCCGCGAGTGCGCCCGTGACGCGACCCATCGCGTAGTTGCCGGCGGTGGCCTCCAGGTGCCCCTCGGTCGCTTCAAAACTTGGACGTTTGGTGGTGACGCTGATGGCGCCGGCGTTGGTGTTTTTGCCATACAACGTACCCTGGGGGCCTTGCAGAACTTCAATGCGCGCAACATCGACCAGGTCCGACACGGCAAGGCCTGAGCGGTTAAGGTAGACCCCGTCGACGAATGTGCCAACCGAAGGCTCCAGGAAAGACGACCCGGGGGTGCCGATGCCGCGTATCGAAATGCGGCTGCTGAAGGGGCTGATATTGGCATTGATATTCAGCGCGGGCGTCAGGATGGCGATATCCGACGCGTCGCGGATATTGGCTTGCTGAATGGCGTCCTCAGTGAAGACATTGACGGTGACGGCGATGTCCTGCAGGCTCTCTGCCTGTTTGGTCGCGGTAACGATGACCTCCTCCAACACGCTGGCCTGGGCAAACGCACCGAAGCTGCAAAGGGAGAGTACGGCGACCAGTGGCCGTATTGTCTGCATGGCGGCAGTCCTCGAATTATTATGTAATAACGGCATATACTGTGCCACATTATTATGGCAGAGGATATGCCGTAATCGCCGGGTGGGCAATACGGGTGGAGTAACGGCGCTGTTTTCGGGTAATCCTCGTGTCCCGGGCTGCATCGGCGACGCCGGAAATCCCGCCGCGGGCGCTCATGAATTCTGGAGTTATTAATGAGTGAAAATGCACTGAAAAACCGTGTCACGGCGATGACGGGCACGGCGTATCCAATAATTCAGGCCCCGATGGGGTGGATTGCCCGTGCCCAGTTGGCTTCCGCCGTGAGCAATGCCGGTGGACTGGGCATTATCGAGACCTCGTCGGGTGAACTGGATACCATTCGCGCTGAAGGCCATCGACTGTGGCGTCGACGGCCTTGTCGTCGAGGGCGGTGAAGGGGGCGGTTTCAAGAATCCCAGTCCTGTTTCCACGATGGTCCTGCTGCCATTGATTCGCTCCAGAGTCGATGTGCCGATCATCGCCGCGGGGGGCATTGCGGATGGACTATCCATGGCCGGTGCCTTCGCGATGGGTGCAGAGGGTGTACAGATGGGTACCCGAATGCTCAGTTGCCTGGAATCCCCGGTGCACAACAATTGGAAGCAGGCGGTTGTGGCGGCGAAGGAGACCGACACTGTGTTCCTCAACCAGGCGTCCCGCCCGGCGCTGCGCGCACTGCGTACGCAGCGCACGGAGGATTTGTTGCCGCTGTGCGTGGTCTTGCGGATGCCTGTGCCGGTTGACCGCTCGCGGCGTGGAAGAGTCAAGACAAGCGCCTAGGGTTCGGCAATACAGCGAGGGCTGCTCCGCGGACAAACGCCCCGGGTCGGCAGCAGGGCGAGGAAGTTGCTGCGCGCTACGCGGGTGGCAGGGCCTCCAGCGCCTTAGCCAGATAGGCATCGGTGGCGCTGAACCAGTACACGCCGGCATCATCCCCCGCGTAAGTATCGGGGCGTTTGGGTTCGTTCTCGTGCCATTTCTTCATCAACGGCATGCCGGATACCATGGCGTTGCCGACACCCGCTGCATCCATGGCGCTGATCAGCGTTGCCAGCGGCGCGCCTTGCTGAAAAAAATCTACGGTATGCAGGTGGCCGTCGGTATAGCGAGCCGCCTCACTGGCCGTTGCCGCAATCGCAGTTACAGCGAGCAAAGCTGCCCCACAGGTGATGTGCACAACGCGCATGGCGACCGCGGGGAGAGGCGGATAGGGCATGGGAGTCAGGTACGCGTCGGGAGCTGGTAACGCGGAGTTTAGCAGTCACATTCGGTGCAGGAACAGTGGCAGATTCCCGCCACCACCTGCTGTGAATGGCCTAGGCTAATCGTCCCATAGCCACCGTGCTCTTCAGGGTAGTGCGGTGTACCAGGCGGGAGGCATCGGGCGGGTTGCCGAATGCGCGGTGCATCGTGCGCAGGTTGTCCCAGAGCACCATATCATTCGGCTCCCAGTGATGCACGTAGCTGAAGCGCGCATCGGTCGCGTGTGCCACCAGGTCGTGCAGCAGCGCATCGCCCTCGTCTGCTGGTAGCCCGATGGCCTCACGCAGGTGCAGCGGGCTGACACACAAGGCCTTGCGTCCGCTCACTGGATGTCTCCAGACCAGCGGGTGGATGGTGTCCGGAAACGAGGGGTAGAAAGCTTTTTCCCTCTCCAGGTTGGTTTCGTCGTGGCGTTCCACGTTGGGCCGCCCAAAGCGCATTTCGCGAGGGTCGGCAATAAAGCGAAAGCGTGCCTCAAGGTGTTCGATGCGCTGCTTGGTGGTCTCCGGCAGTGCATCGTAGGCCGCTGCCGTGTCGATCCATCCCGTCTGGCCATCGGAGTAGGGCATTTCCAGCATGCGCAGTAGCGCGCCCCGGTTGGGTGTGGTGGTGTAAACGAGGTCGCTGTGCCACGGAATGCGACCAACGGTGGCGACACCGTCGTAGTGGTAAATGGGCGCTGTTTCATCGCTCTTGCGGTTCGAGAGCCAGATGAGTTCGGGGTAGCCATCGACACGAATGTTTTCGATGGGGTGCACTTCCAGCTCGCCGAATGCACGGCTCAGCGTCAGCTGCTTCTCCGGACTGTCGCCGATGCCGCGAAACAGCAGAATACCCCTGTCCAGCCAGGCTTCCACCATGGCGTCGCGTATCGAGGGGCCGATCTCGCGGCTGAGGTCCAACCCTCGAACCTCGGCGCCGATACCGCCTGCCAGTGGGGATATTTCGAAGTGCTGCATTGTTCGCTCTCCGCGTTACGGGTGATGCCCCGGGGGATGGGATAGAGTAGATGGTTGAAGGCGTCGAATCCAGCCATTGCGTTCGGGTTGCTCACACTGTTGCGGATGATGGCTCTGTGCTCAAGGGCTGCGGTGCCTGCTGCTCCAGGCGGCTGACCAGCCACATGCAGGCCGCTGCAACGAAAAATCCGCCGATAATCAGTGAGATAGGTAGCGTGTAGCCACCACTGGTTTGTCGCAGCAACCCCATGAGTGGCGACAGTGTGAACAGCAGCGGCAACGTGCAGAACCCCATCAGCCCGCTGACAAAGGCAAACTGGCTGCGACCGAACACGCGAGACACGACCACCGCCTTGGCCGTGGAGAGCCCACCAATACACATGCCGATCAGTACCGCATCCAGCAACAACAGTGCGAAGGAGGCGGGAGTGATGAGAATGAGCCAGACCACGGACTGTAGCAGCGCGTTGAAGGCAATCACGGCTGCCGCGTTATGGCGGTCGGCCAGCCAGCCTAGCAGCAGTGATCCCAGCACTGCGCAGCCGCCGGATACGGCAAGTAACAGCGTCGCCTGCTCCATTGACCACTGGCCCTCCACCAGCAGCGGGACCATATGGGTATTCTTGGCAACGCCGGCTCCCATCATCAGGCCGGTAGCGATGACCAGCGGCAGAAATGCGGGATGCCAGAGCACCGCAGACACGGACGGTCGCTGCGGTTTCACGACAGTGGGCGTGTCAGCCTCCGAGTTGCCGGAGTGCCATTTGCTGGCCTGCCAGTGCTCCGGGCTGTCCTTGACCATCAGCAGTATTGGTATAACCGCGAGGTAGACGAGGCCGATACCCTGCAGCAAGGTCTCAAAGCCCAGGATCGGCAACAGTTTGACCACAATCAATGGCACCACAGTGACTGCCACGGGCATCATCACAAGACCGAGTACCAGGCCCTGACGATGGCTGAACCAGTTATTCACCAGTGTGACCGCCGGCAGCAGTCCGAGCAGGCTGATGCCCGGGCCGATCAGCAGTGCAAAGCAGGCGAGCATTGCGGACGGGTGCTGGGTAAACGGCAGGCAGAAGAATCCGGCGCTGGCGAGTAATGCACCGCTGATCATGACGGTGCGTATGTGCGTCCGGCCCAGCAGCGCGCCGACGAAGGGCGCCATGAGGCCGCTGGCCAGTACGACCAGGGAGAATGCGAGGGAGGTCTGGGCACGACCGGCACTGAAATGACGTTCGAACTCCATGACCAGCACCCCGAAGGAGCCATAACACAGTCCGACTGCGGCGTTGTGGGCCAGAAAGGCGATGATGGCCATCAAGGTTGCGGGATGGCGTGCAGGCTCCCTGACCGGGGTCGGCTTCCCGGTCGGCGGTGTGTCACTGGATCTGTCCATGCATTCGGCATCCCGGCTCGGCAAAGGGTCGAGACTAGGTTTCGCCGGCGGCAGCGTCAAGGCAATGATTGTCGGCGGTGGCAGGCGGCGGATGCCCGTCCGGTGGGCGGTCCCTGCGCCTGGTCAGGTAAATGCATCCGTGTGCGGTGTCGAAGAAACAACGTTCGAGGGGCCGCTCACGTATACTCTGGACGGAGCCTATAACGGGAGACAAAAGTGCGACGTGTAGAAAGTGCTGAGCAGGCGGTTGAGCCTATCGGTTCCAATGAGTTTGTCTGGTGCCATTCCATGGCGGCCACGCCCACACGGCTCCTCGACGCACTGGCTCACCACGCACTGTCCCACAGCAACATCACACTGATGCAACTGCACCTGGAGCATGCGGACGCCGTCACGGTCCCTGAGCTGGATGGGCACTTGCGACACCGCTGTTTCTTTGCCGGCAAGCAAACACGTGAGTTGATTAATCAGGGCAGAGCAGATTACGTCCCCCTTTTTTTGTCTGAGTTGCCCAAGCTGTTTCGCCGACGGGAACAGAAGATCGATACCGTGCTGGTACAGGTATCCCCGCCTGACCGTCATGGCAATTGCTCTCTCGGAATTTCAGTGGAGGCGACGGCAGCAGCCTGTGAAGTCGCGGGGCGAATAATCGCTCACATCAACCCGCGCATGCCGCGTACCCACGGCGACGGCTTTATCAATATCCGCAATATTCATACGGCGTTTGAGCTGGAGGAGCCTCTGCTGGAGGTGAGTGAGCGAGAAACGGGTGATACAGAAGATCGTATCGGAGCGCACGTCGCATCACTGGTCGAAAACGGAGCCTGTTTACAGATGGGTATCGGTGCCATCCCGGATGCCGCCCTGCGTTGCCTCGGAGACCGGCAGCATCTGGGAATTCACACGGAGATGTTTTCCAGCGGCGTCTTGCCACTTATCGAGAGCGGTGTAATTGACAATTCGCTCAAGCGCATTGCTCGCGGCAGAACCGTGACCAGTTTTGTGCTGGGTAGTGAGGCCTTGTACGACTTTGTGCACGATAACCCGGAAGTGGGGTTTCTTGATGTGGAGTTCGTCAACAACCCAACAGTCATTGCCAAGAATCCTTGTGTAACGTCAATCAACAGTGCATTGCAGATAGATCTTTCCGGGCAGGTTTGCGCCGATTCGATTGGTCACCGTATCTATTCCGGTGTTGGTGGACAGGTCGATTTTGTCGTCGGCGCAACCTACTCAGATCACGGCAAGAGCATTATCGCGTTGCCCAGCACGGCGCGCGATGGTCAGGCCACGCGCATCGTGGCCGCGCTGGCCAGTGGTGCGGGGGTTGTGACGACACGTGCACAGGTTGACTATGTAGTTACGGAATACGGTATTGCCAAGCTTCGAGGCCGTTCACTGCGTGAGCGTGCCAGGGATCTTGTGGCTATATCCCACCCGAGCTTTCGCGAAGCACTGGCTCGCGAAGCTCGTGATATTCTAAAATTGAACCTGTAGTCGCGTGTCGTGCCCCATCAGCCGGGATGCCGGTTGCCACTGGCGGTGCGGGGTCTGGCGGAGTTCCCGGACGCGCCGGGACGACTGCGGCCCTGCGATCTGCCCCGGCCGCTCGGCTGGTTGCGCCCGCTGCCGCGGTTGCTGCCGTTTTGAATCACCTCAGCCTTGATGCTGGGATCAACGTCATACCCCGGTGCATGCACTTTCTCGATGGGCTTGCCCAGGAGTTTCTCGATATCCTTCAGCAGTTTCAGCTCATCTACGCACACCAGTGATATGGCGCTGCCTTGCTGGCCAGCTCGTGCGGTGCGCCCGATGCGGTGAATGTAGTCCTCGGGCACGTTGGGCAACTCGAAGTTCACCACATGCGGCAGTTTGTCGATATCGATGCCACGTGCGGCGATGTCCGTTGCCACCAGGGCTCTGACCGTGCCGGCCTTGAAATCGGACAGGGCACGGGTGCGCGCCCCCTGTGACTTATTGCCGTGTATTGCCGCTGAAGTGATGCCGTCCTTGCCCAGTTGCTCCGCCAGTTTGTTGGCACTGTGCTTGGTGCGGGTAAATATCAGCACCTGCTGCCAGTTCTCTTCGCCGATTTTCTCGGCAAGCAGTTCACGCTTGCGTTTTTTGTCTACCGGATACACGGTCTGGCTGACCAGTTCAGTCGCGGTATTCTCCGGTGTTACCTGGATTTGCGCCGGTTGCTGCAGGAACTCTGCGGCGAGCGTCTTGATGTCGTTGGAGAAGGTGGCAGAGAAAAGCAGCGTCTGGCGTTGCTTGGGGATAATCTTCAACACTTTGCGGATGTCGTGAATGAAGCCCATGTCCAGCATGCGATCTGCCTCGTCCAGAACCAGTATCTCGATCCGTGACAGGTCGATACTGCGCTGCTGGACGTGGTCAAGCAGGCGGCCCGGCGTTGCTACGACAATATCGACGCCCTTGATGAGCTTCTGTTTCTGCGGATTGATACTGACTCCGCCGAAAATAACTGCGGACCGGAAAGGCAGATAGCAGCCGTAGTCGCGAACGCTCTCGTGCACCTGTGCCGCGAGTTCGCGGGTTGGCGTCAGCACGAGTACTTTGGGGTAGCTCTTTTGCCCGGCGGGGTACTTGTCCTGTAACTGTTGCAGTACAGGCAGGGTAAAGCCTGCTGTTTTTCCAGTGCCGGTTTGCGCCCCTGCCAGCAGGTCTTTCCCCTGCAGAACCAGCGGTATGGCCTGTTGTTGTATGGGAGTGGCCTGACTATAGCCCTGTTTTTCTACTGCGCGTAGCAGTTCGGCCGAGAGGCCGAGATCTTTAAAATACACGTGATGTTAATCCTGATTTTTGGCTGACAGATCGCCTGGCCAACATGCAAAGTAGCAAACGCTACGTGTTTGATGGCTCGGTCCAGAGCGGGGTGTGTTGCGGTATAGCTGGGGGTACTTTACGGGTACCGGGTGACACAGAGCGTGAAGCGGATGTGGCGTTACATTGTGGCGCAGACCGATGTGCGCCAGAAGGATAGGTATGATAGCAAAGCCTGCGTCAAAAGAAAGGATTAAATGCCGCTGTTTTTCGCAGCAGCAAGCCCTTGCTCTTCGGGCACGCTCGGCATTTTTCGTCACGTGGTATGGAAATGCGCTACGTCTGTCAGGCAGTGGTCATGTACTATGCGCTCCGCCGAAAACGTGGCTGCATGACTGAAGAACGATACAACTGTCCGCCCGGGCAGTCACAGGAGGGGAGAGCATGAACTGGCTGATGTCCGCTGAGGTGTACAACACCATTCTCATTGGCAGTTTTGTCTACGCCGCGTTTATTCTGGTAGGCGCTTTTCTGTCGAGGGCACCTTACGGACGTTTCGGTGCGGAGGGCAGGGGGTTGTCGCTATCCCCCCGACTCGGATGGTTCCTGATGGAGCTTCCCGCCACACTGAGTTTTCTCTGGTTTTATCTACACGGGAAGAACGCCGGCGAGTTGGTTCCGATGATTTTCCTCGGCGTGTGGTTGATTCACTACGCCAACCGCGGTTTCCTGTTTCCCCTGTTCATGCGTGTGGCAAAGGGCAGCAAAGGCACCTTCGGGTTACTGGTGGTGGTGGCGGGCTGGCTGGTCACCACGTTGCACGGTTATCTGAATGCCGTCTTCATATCCCATCTGTCCTCACATCTGACGGCTGACTGGTTGACCGACCCACGTTTCCTGATCGGCATGGCGATCTACGTGTTCGGCTTCGTCATGAACGTGCATTCCGACGCGATCATACGTAACCTCCGCAGCAAGGCGGAAGTCGAGAGTGGCGAGCGGGTTTATCGCATTCCACAAGGCGGCCTGTTCCGCTACGTCACCAACCCGAGCTACTTTACGGAACTGTTGTCGTTCACCGGCTTTGCAATTGCAACCTGGTCGCCCGGTGCGTTGTTCGTGTTGTTTGTGAGCGCGGCCAATCTTGTGCCCCGTGCGTTTCAGGTGCACCAGTGGTATCTGAAAAAGTTCGATGATTATCCAGCAGAGCGTAAAGTCCTGATTCCGTGGATTCTGTGAAAGCTTGCTGAAGCGCGCCTCGCAATCAATCGCCCTGGGCTGGCCCGAACATCCCCGCCACAGCGAGACCCGGCAGCATGCCCAGGAGCACCACCAAAGCCGGCCAGTAGAGATCCCCGGTGGCAACCACCGCCGGGCCGGGGCAAAAGCCACTCACACCCCAGCCGATGCCGAACATGATGCTGCCCAGTACCAGTGGTTTGTCGATGGGCCTGGCGGGGGCGTCAGTGGGGCAGGCTGGATCACTGCGTCGAGCCGCCAGCCTGACACCCAGCCAGGACAGGCCGATAGCGCTGGCCATGACCAGCGCCAGGGAGGGATCCCACTGCCCGGTCAGGTCGAGGAAACCGATAACCTTGGCCGGGTTTACCATGCCTGAGACAATCAGTCCGGCACCAAACAGCAGGCCGGCGAGCAGTGCATTGAGGGTACTTTTCATAGCGAGACCCCTCCGTTTACCAGCCGCCACAGGGCAACCGTCACAAAGCCGGCGCCCATGAAACTGAGCACCGCGACCAGCGAACGCGGAGAAAACCGGGCCAGGCCGCAAACGCCATGGCCGCTGGTGCACCCGTTGGCAAAGCGGGTCCCCAGGCCAACCAGAAACCCGCCTGCCAGCAGCCGGATCAGGGTTGAGCCGTTTAACTCGGGGGTCTCGACAGGAGAAGGTGCAATCTGCGCCATCACCGGCCATAACAGCAGGGGTGCCAGCACCATGCCCGCAAGGAACGCCAAGCGCCAGGGCGCGCGCCCTTCGGGCTTGAGCAGGTTGCCGAGTATGCCGCTAATGCCGGCAATCTGGCCGTTGCCCAGCAGCAGTAGGCTTGCGGCAAGGCCAATCAAGGCGCCCCCGGCAAGCGAATGCCAGGGGGTAAACAGGGTCCAGGCAATGTCCATCAGAGCAGTCTCGTAAAGCCGATTGCGAGTATGTTCTGGTGCATGGTGAGGTTGGCCTCGCCGCCACCGAACGGTCCAGGGATAGAGTTGGCCCCGCGCACGGTTTTTTCAAGCCCGCGCGTGTAGGCAAAATTCCACTCGTTTTTGTCGGACAACGCCCAACTGGCCCCGAAGCTGACATGGGTTTCAATCACACCCGGAGCGAGAATGTTGAAGAAGGTTTCGCCACCGGGAATGGGCTGATCCATGTGGCTGACCCCGGCTCGAAGCGTGAGTGTTTCCGTCACCTTATATATGGTGCCGAGTTTGTAGACGTCACTGTCCTCCCAGCCAAAGCCCGGACCACCCGCGACGCCCAGTGGCACACCCGCCAGCAGGGGTGCCAGCGGAGTGCCGACCGAGTTGATGTCGCTGTACTGAATTCGCTGCCAGTCGGCCGCCACTGTCAGTTCGTTGCTCAGTGCCCAGGCGACACCGGCACCATAGGATTGGGGGATGTCGAAATCGCCGCCGTCGGCAAAGAGCCCGGCATAGTCGTCAAAACGTGACATATCGATTTCCGAAGACCAGGCGAGGCCCAGTGTGACGCTGTCACTGACGTTGCCCATCCAGCCCAGTTTGATGCCCCAGCCGGTGCTGCTGTCGTGGCCGAGGTCAGTGACGGATCCGGGCCTGCTGCTGAAACCGTCGAACGGTGCCAGGCCTTTCGCCTCAAAACGCTGGTAGGCAAAGGTGGCTGCAGCGCCAAAACTGTGATTGCCGGCGCGCCAGGCGATCGATGGTGTGATAAAAGCCTGTGACAGATCGACGCCGGCCACTCCGGTGGCCCCGAAAGCGGCGTAGGGATTGTCGGTATAACTGGTGTTCATGCCGCCATTGCCGTACAGCGCGATTCCCCAGCTGAGTTGTTCGCTGATTGACTGCGTAAAACCAAGATCAGGCAGCAGGAACCAGGCATCGTCATTGCCATCGTAGCGGCCATCAGCACCGGCGAGGTTGCCTTCAATCACAGAGCCGCGGTCGGGTTGAAACCAGGTCAGTCCGGCATCGATTCGATCACCGATCCTGCCGCTGCCCGCCGGATTGCTGGCGGCAATCAGGGCATCCTGGGGGAGTGCGAAGCTGACACCGGCGACCGCCTGCGCGCGCACGCCGGTGCCGTGGGTAAAGTAGCCATTGGTTGCCCGTGCATCGGCAGCCGTCATTGCAATGCCGGCCAGCAGCAGGGTGCCGACCAGATGAGAGTTACTGAGAATCACGCGAAGTCCCCACTTGTGTTCAGATGTTGTGTCATGGGCCGCTTGGGCCGGAGACCGAGGCTGCGCATCCTAGGCCAGAGACACGACGCAGCCAACGATTTTTTCGAAATATGCTTATAAGCTATGGCGTTGCATGATTGCCGGCTTGCGACCGACTGCCTGGCACAGGGCGTGACCACGCTATTGGCCGTGCGACATCGCTGCCTCAAAGGCCCTGCGCTGAGCCACCAGGCTGTGAACCTGCTGACACAAAACGTGTCTTGCTCATTGTTCTAGTCGTAGCCAATCGGTCAGTGCGCGGCATTGGAGACAATCCGCTATGGGTTTCGCAAAGGCTTCACGGCGATTCGTTAACGTCTCGCTGGGCATAACGTTGGCCCCCCTCAGAAAAGAGGTTCAGTATGAGCTTCACGAGCGGTGTTTCCACTGACTCCGGCCGCACCAGACAGGCGCTCTCCCACGTCAGGGTATTGTCAGTCTTGATCTCACGCAAACTGCCACTGCCCAATTCCTCTCGGAACACATAGAGGGGCGCGCGACAGATGCAATCACTGTTGATGGTCAGGTTCTTGAGCAAGGCATAGTTATCGCAAATGATCTGCTTGGGTGATACTGACTGCGCAAGCGCCCCCCCAGTCACTGCCCCTTCAGGTACGGGTGAGGCAATGGCAAAGGATTTAATATCCACTCCATCTTTATCATGGAAAATTGGGTGGCCAGCACGTGCCACTGTGGCAAAGCTGTCCTGGACAAGTGGAAACCCGGCCAGATCAGGATGCTCACTTGCACGAAAGGGGCCGGCAATCACATCAAGATCGGCACTGTGAAGCCGCGCGAGCAATTTCTCTGCATGATCCGTGAAAATCGAAAGGCGGACGTTTCCAGTTAACTCGACAAATCGCAATGCAAGTTCGGGCAATAATACCTGTTCAATAATAGGCCCAACGCCCAGCCGTATCTCTCCCGTTGCCAACTCGCTCAACTGCTCAACATGGCGCTCGATTCGCATGATTTGCGCCTGTATCGAATGAGAGCTAGCAACGATGTAGCGTGCGATCTCTGTAGCGACAACTCCGGTGGGTGATCGATAGAAGAGCCTGGAGTTAAGTTGTGATTCCAGGCGCGCGAGTTTTTTGCTCAAAGTAGGTTGCGATAGGTGCAGCGATTCCGCCGCCCGGGTGAGGCTGCCGTGTTCCGCAATGGTGCGGATCAGCTTAATGTCTGCGGTTTCCATAATGCTCGTCGGCCTTTTGGTATTCCAACATTTTGCTACTGAGTGTCTATTTATTCATTTCTTTTCGTACCTGGCCAGCGCTAACTTGAATGGCAGCTGTTTTGGGGGAGAAAAAGCACGTGGACCCACGAGCTGGATCTAAGACCATTCAAAGAAACCAGGTAGAGGCTGTCACAGTGTCAAATGCGCATCAGGACTGGAGTTTCGGGGGCAATTGGCCCTATAAGGCCAGGTGGTTTGAAACGAGTGACGGCACACTACATTACATCGACGAGGGCCCGAGAGACGGTGACCCGGTAGTCATGATTCACGGCAATCCAACCTGGGGCTACCTTTACAGACGCTTCGTGGCAGCAGTCACGAAAGCAGGTTACCGGGCAATCGTCATGGACCACCTGGGATTCGGCCGCTCGGATAAACCTTCACAGGCAACTTTATATCAGGTACCGCGTCATGCAGAGCGCTGTAGCGAGCTGCTGGAGTCGCTGGATCTACATAATGTGACGCTTGTCGTTCAGGACTGGGGCGGGCCCATTGGGCTTGCCTGGGCTGCGCAGCACCCCTCCCGCGTGGCGAAGCTTTTTATCCTCAACACCTTTTTCCAGAGGCCCAAAGGGCAGGTGCCACTGCCCTTGCCGCTCAAGCTGTTTCGCACCCCGGGCGTAGGTGAATTACTGGTAAAGGGCATGAACGCATTCGTGACCCGGTTCCTGTTCAAGGACGGCCTGGTCAACACCGATTGCCTGTCCAGCCAGGACAAGGCGGCTTACCTTGCCCCGCACCCGAGCTGGTCATCAAGAACCGGAATCCTTGAATTTCCTCGCCAGATTCCTGCAGATTCAGCAGGCCCGGTGAGCGACTTTGTGGCGCAGCTGAACTCCGAACTGGTGCCTGCCTTTCGCCACAAGCCTGTGACTATTGTCTGGCCAATGAAGGATGTGGCATTCCAACCCGGTGTACTTGATGAGATGTGGCTACCCGACTTCCCCCACGCGCGCGTCATTCGCGTTGAAGATGCCGGGCATTTCATTCAGGAAGATGCGCACGACGTCGTTATTCCCGCACTTATGGATTTTCTGGCTGAATCAGGGGGGTAATACAGTGGGCAAATACAAAATGATGTACTGGTTTGCCGCGCTACTTTCGCTGGCCGGGCTCGTGGCGCACGAGGCAATAGGCGCTCCAATGGTGTTGTCGCCGTTGGTCGCGACAGAACTACCGGAGAATGTAATCTGGTTACACCATTTCTCCTGGCACGTGGGGTCAATAGCCGTCGCTGCAATGATCATCATGTTTGCTCATGCGGCGCTGAAGCCGGGCAGCATCGCGATGGCCGTGATTGCGACAGGTATGAGCAGCGGGTTCGCGGCGCTCGGCATAGGGCTGGCCGTTTACGCCAGTGACGTCATGTGGGGAACCCCTGCGCCCTATGCCTGGAGTGTGGTCGCAGTTGTCGGGGGGGTAGGTGTCTGGATGGAGTTCAACACCGACAGGTGATCGATACAAGCTGTGAATTTAGCGTCCTGACGGGAGCAATCGCCGGTACGCCCTCGGTTCAATACGCCGCGCGGATCGCCAGATGGAAAAGACGCCCTTGAAGTCAGCATGGGCCAGGTTGTTTTCGTCAGTCTTCCGGGTACGGCGGCACGGCCCTGCGCTGGTATTGATTTGAGGAGCATACGGATCCAGAACTGTTGAGCGCTACCGATTGCGCGCCTTCACCCGTCGCGAGTGGGACGGAATCATCAACCGGGTTTAGTGAATATCGGTGCATCCCCGTTTAATGGGTAACAACCAGTGATGAGCGCAGCAGTCCCGACAGGGCTCGTAGTGCTGCATGCAGATAACGCATGGGTTGGATCTCCAGAATTTTCACTCCTGCAAGAGATTGATAACCGCTTCGATCCCTGCGTCGACACCCGCAAGGCGTGCTGCCCGCGACAGCTGCAATATCTCCAGGTCGACCGGAATGCCTGTCGCCTCGAAGGACTCTCCCTGCGGCGTGAGGTAGTACTCGTTGGCAACTGACGCGGGCCAGCCATTGCTGAGCTGCTTGTCGAGTTGATCGGAGAGACCTCCTTGTGTGCTCTCTCCGACCAGCGTGACCTGAGGCAGCGCGCGCATGGCAAGGGTGAAGACCTCAGCGGCGCTGGCGGTCTGATTGCTGGTTAGCACGAATACCGGCGCCAGATACTGAAAATCACCCCGGGGCTTGAGAAACACATCGGCGAGCGCCGTACGACCGCTGCCAAGTCGCGCCTGCTTGCGGTACACCAGGGCTTCGTTGCCCGTGAATCGACTTGCGATTGCAAGGCTCAGAAAATCCTTACCGCCGCCATTGCGTCGCACATCGACAATCAGCACCTGCGTATCACGCAGATCGTTCATCGCCTGATCAAGCGCGCCCTCCAGCACGGCCAGTTCGTCATCGTTGTCTTCCACGTCACCAAAGCCGAGCATGGCATCGATAGCCAGATAGCCGATGTCGTCTACGACGTACCAGGTCAGCAGCCCACCGGCGGCGCTTTGCACAATGGCGCTATCGCCCGCGTAGGAAAGTGTTATCAATCGCTCAAGTTCAAGTTGTTCACCGATGTAGCTGTTTGCGGCCGCCACCTGCGCTGGTGACAGCGGCGGCGTAAGGCTTTGTTGTTCCAGCCACTCGCTGAACAAGCGATCCGCGTATACGGGCTTGTTCAGCACCTTTACCAGTCCAAGACGAGTTTCTACGGTCGTGTGAATGTCACGGTAGGCCGACGCAATTGTGAATACGGCTTCGGCAAGTGCCTCGTCACTGCTTGAGCTTGTAAGCTGGCTGAGTTGCTCTTCGTACAGCGAAGTGACGGGGATGCCGCGAAGCTCCGGGTATATTGAGTATTCCTCGAGCAATTGAGCAAATAGTCTCAGATCACGTCTCGGATCGGCTGCGTAGCCCGCTTGCCCGTCCTGAAGGTCGACAGTGTCGGCACAACTTGGAGGTAAAGCCGTAGCTGGGTCAAACACTGTAGAGGGGGCACCGAACGATGCCGTGCCCGTGCTTGAGTACCACTCCAATTGATTCCCACGGATACGAAAAAGCGTCTCGACGTCGCTGGTGTCAATGTCAGATGCCTCTTCGACCAGGAAGCAAAATTCGCTGGTGTAGTCGAGCAGGCGAAAGGTGCTTCCGCCTATTTCGATTACTCGACCGTAGGCCTCGGCAATCCAGGTGCCCTGATACTCCTCGGCGATGGCGGCGCCTATAGGTGCGGGCGTTGGTGTGGGCGACGTGCTGGATCCACTCCCCGAGCCACCCCCACAGGCGACAAGGTTCAGGCTGAGAGACAGGGCTATCAGTGGTTTTCTATCGAAAATGTGCATTCTTTGCTCCAGGGCTATTGGTCTGCCGCATAGATTTTTTTAGCGCGTGCGCCACTACCGGCCGCTAGTCATGAATCGGCCGCTATCGCAATTTGTGTGTCTTTATCGGGTCTGGCGTCTGGGTCAGTTAACTCACTCGACCGACGGCGTGCAGGCGACTGATGCTATTCGTTCTTTCGTTGCGCCGGCCTGACAGCTGGTGCGGCCACAAGGTCATACTCCGGGTTGCCGTGGCTATCCGCGCACTGTATCTGGCGCAATTGATAGCCAGGAACCAACCAGTTCACGCCCGCAATGTTGGCCGGATTCACTTCCGCCATCAGGCAAACCGGCTCGTCAGGATGCAGGGATAAGGTGAGCTCATTGCGGAAGTCCGCATGCGCCCTGATTTGGAAGGTGGTTAGTCCCGCGAGCACATTGACTGTGGTGGCTTGCCGTGGCGCCAGCGCGACATAGTAGTCGCCGTTCCAGCCGATATAGGTGTCGGTCACGCTGCCCTGTAGCTGTGCTGATCGGTATATCGTCACTGGCGTCGACGGCGTCATGGCTTGGTCTGGCAGGGGGCTCACGGACGCACAACCTGTCATGGCTGCCATCAGGGTGACAGCGAATAGCGATTTCATATCTGGCTCCTGTTTCTGATGAAAGCTATTGTGCTGAGAGCGGCCAGCAGTAACTCGCCGGCAAAAACGTGTAAATCGCTTGATGATATTCATATCAGCGCCCTCGCGATTGGTAATGCTGAAGTGCTTGATTTCGATGGGTGCAATGTACGCTGCGATAGTTTTGGCGGAAATGACAATATTCGACTATATTCCGCCAGATGACTCAGTCGATGAAAGTATTTTTGGTGGTTTTTCCAGGTTTCGAGCTGCTGGATATGGCCGGACCGTCGTCGGTATTTTCCACAGCGAATTACCGGCTGGGGTATACGGCCTACCAGCCAATAACGGTATCCACTCAGGGCGGACTGATCACCAGCTACGAAGGTGTCAAGTTGGGTACGCAGTCCATTCACTGCTGTGAAGTAACGGCGGTCGACACGGTGGTGGTGACGGGTGGCCTGAAAGATGCGCTCCGCAGCGCGCGACAAGACGACGAGTTACTGGAATGGCTGCGCTGCTCCTATCAGTCCGGGGCACGTATCGCCTCGGTTTGTACTGGCAGTTTTGTATTGGCCGAGTCGGGAATAGCCAAAGGAAAAACGGTAGCTACCCATTGGATCGCATGCGATGAATTCCGGCTGGATTTTCCGGATATCACGCTGGACGATGAAGCAATCTATCGCTGTGAGGGCCAGGTTTGGAGCTCTGCCGGAGTGTCCAGCGGCATTGATATGGCGTTAGCCATGATTGAAGCAGACCACGACCACGAGCTGAAAACCTACGTTTCGCGTGCTTTGGTGGTTTATGCGCATCGGCCTGGTTTCCAAACGCAGTTTTCGGAACTGTTGCAGGCGCAATCGAAATCAGGGAATCATTTTGATGACACCATAGATTGGATTAACCACCACCTGGCCGAACCGATCAGGGTGGAGGAGCTGGCCGCCAGAGTGAACATGAGTGAACGAAATTTCTTCCGAAAGTTTCTTGCCGCCTTCGGCATGACGCCTGCCAAGTTTATCGAGCAAGCCCGGATGGTGCGAGCTCGCGATTTATTGCTGACCCCAATGCCAATAAAGCAGGTAGTGGCCGCTACAGGCTATCGTTCCGAGGCTGCTTTCCGCACGGCTTTTGAGCGCCGCTTTGGCACTACACCTTCGGGATTTCGGGAAATACACGGAAAATCACCACCACCACGGGACAACGTGATTAGAGGGACTGGCAAGTGAAACTCTTCGGACGGCATCGCCAAGTTAAGTGCGGCAGGTTGTTGGAATCTTCCTATGATTACTTCACAACAAGTTGGAGATGATGAGCCACAGGGCGTATGGTTTCAGAAAAATGATAATTATCGATTGCGGGAAGAGCCCGTGGGGAAAGCCGAAAATAGGGGGCTGGCCAAGGGAGCTTCCCGTGCCAGATTTTTAGTCGAGTGCGACTGCGGTTTCCTTATCGGGTCGCACGACCGCTCTCACGGATGTCGCTGAGGACCTTACCTCGTAAGTGCCGGACGGCAAGATGATCGGCTCGCTGCCGGCAAATCCGCGGGTGACCACGACCCCGTCGGCGTCAGATACCGTGAAGCTTGGCTGGGCCGCTGCCAGTAGCGCCGCGGCCAGCTGGTCGCCGTCACCGGCGGCGAAATAGCTACCGCCCCCGAGTTCGGCCCAGTCCGCGAACGTTGCTTCGAGCTCGGTATCTTCGATGGCGTAGCCGACGATGTTGACGCGCGCATCAATTCCCTTGGCCCGCAGCGTGGCGATGGCGGCGGCGGGATCGCCCTCGCAGGTTTCTTCGCCATCGGTGATGAGGATGATCAGGTGTTCGCCATCGGCCTCGCTGAGATCACTCTCGACCAATTCCAGAGACCGCCCGATCGCGGTCCTTGCCAGGTTGACGGCCTGTAAGCTGTCGATGAGGCGGAGCACGGAAACGGTGTCAAGAGGCGCCAGCGGCACCTCGAGGTCGGTCCGGCAGCTGTCCGCCTCGTGGTTGCCGAACACCCGCAGAGCAAAAGGCGTCCCATCCGGTATAGTTTGCTGCAGCAGCGTCGCCAGCGTTTCCTTGGCGATGTCTATGCGGCGGCGTCCGTCCTGTCGCTGCAGCATCGAGCCCGATGCATCCAGGATCACTTCCAGCGCTGATAGTGATGTCAATCTGGTAACCGGCAGCACCACGAGCCGTCCCGGCTCCTCGGGCGGCGCGACGATGCGGATTGGCCGCTGGGCCAGTTGCTTGCCGCCTGGCGTCATATAGCGCAGTTCTAGCAAGCCGTTGAGGTTAGGGGCGTCGAGCGTGACCACATTGTCCTCGCTGCTCGCAACGTAGCCGCGTGCCAGTGGAAACAGCGGATCGTCCCCAACCAGAACGATAACGTCGCGGAGGTTGCCCGGGCCTTCCCAGGTCACCGGGAAGGAGAGCCCGGCCGAAACCTCGTCGTCTGCCATCAGGCTCGCGGTCACCTCGACCACGGTAAATGGCGTCTTGGTCACCACGCTGTCGCCGGTGACATAGGCAATCGTGTAGGGCCCGAGCTCCTCGGGTGCGATAAGTTGGGCCTCGCCGGGGTTGAGCTCCGTATAAGCGGAGCTCGCATACGGAATCCATTTCCCGTCGGCGTCATGTACACGAATCCGGTCGTTGGCATTGTTGGGCCCGCTCCAGCGGATGGTGAACGGCGTGCCGGCCGGCACCGTAGCGGGCGCCTCAATAGAGGCGCTTAGCGCCGTTACGGTAAGCGGCACGTAGGCAACGACCGTTGAGCCGGTGATGTAAGTGATGCTGTAAGCGCCGGGTTTCTCCGGGGTATTGAGTTCCATTGTCCCGGGGTTCTGCCCGGTGTAACCGTAGCTCGAATAAGGGATTGGGCGGCCGTTGGCGTCGCCGATCTGGATCTTGTCACCCGGGTTGTCGGGACCCGTCCAGTTGAGTGTGAAAGCGTCGTTCGCCGGCACCGCGGCGGGAGCCGCGAGTGTGGCGTCAAGTCGCGCGGAGGTGAAGGGAACACTGCCGATGACCGTTTTGCCGGTCAGGTAGACAACTGTGAAGTCGCCCGGTTTCTCCGGGGCGTGCATGGTTACCACCGGGCCAGCGCCATTGGTGTAAGCACGGGATTGATACGGTATCGCGCGGCCAGTCGCTGTACCGATGGTGATCCTGTCGCCCTCGAGATTCGGACCGCTCCATCTCACCTCGAAATCTGAGTTTGCCGCGACACTGGTCGGTGCCTCGAGTGTCGCGCTTACCGGCTCTGCCGTGATAGGGATAGCATGCAGAGGGCCAGCGGCCTTACTGACGTAGACGATCGTATACGTCCCCGCCCGTTCCGGCAGCCGTAGCTGTCCGCCGCCATCGCTGTTGCCCGTGTAGAAGTAACCTGAATACGGGATCGGCTTGCCGTCCTTATTACCGATGCCGATATAATCGCCGCTGTCATCCGGCCCGGTCCACTGCACATCAACGAAAGAATTCATTGGGGCGGAAGCCGGCGCGGAGAGGGCGACCTGCTGGGCCGAAGCGGCCCCTGAAAATAGCGCGACAATGGCCGCAACAATGATTACCAGAACGCGCATCGGTTTCTGCTCCGCGGAAGAACTGCAAATTTAGCGCGTATCTGCCCGATTTGGCGAATCGAAAACCCGGCGGTAAATATTTCCCTGACACCATCGCCAGAATCAAAGAGGAAGGCTGGCCTGTACCGTCCAAACGCGCTGTACTCCATTTCGAGCACCTTTCAAAATTTGGAGACCGGCAGGGCTCAGGTGCCTTCTGCCTTCCCTGAGACTCCGAAGTACGTTTTGTTACACGAGTAAGACCCAGGCCCCGAAAACCGGTTTGCCACGGACGCCCATCCGCTTGGCGTCCCGTCGGGTGTGTTTCGGGTTTCGTCAGCAGACCGGGTGCTCACGGCATAAGTCGCCGGAGCGAGGGTGAGTGATGCAGGTATCAGCACCGCTTTCCTAGTCCAGTCTGGGCCCCGTCAGCAGCTGGATCGCGCTCGTGTCACCGTTCTGGGTGATCGTGTAGCTGGCCATGCGAGCGTCCTTTGCGAACTCTATTCTGCTCATCTGCGGGGTCATTTCCTGCGCAGCGCTTTCGCTCCATCCCTCACCGCTCATCGCGCCGCGAAGCTCTTTCAAGACATCCGCGGGCGCGCTTGGCGTCATGCCCATAATCATCTGGTGCTCGGGCATGGGGTTGCCGGTGTTGATGATGTTGATGTCTCCCGGCAGACGGACGTCGTCAGGGAAACCCGCGGGGAGATCGAGGTTCGATCCGGCGAGGTTGCCTCCAGCGCCTCGCTGCACGACCATTTTCCTGTCGCCGAGCTGCTGCAGCGCGGCGCTCGCGCTGCCAACATCACCTTGCTGCGCCGCGTCCGTTTCCCCGGAAGAACTCTCCCCGCCGCCACAGGCCGTGAGAACGAGCGCTGTCGCACCTGCGCCGATCAGAGTTTTGATGGTCATGATGGCCTCCGTGTGTTCTTCTGCGTCTATGGACTTGTTTCGGTACTCAGCAGGAGAGACTGCTACGCACATGCGCATCATTTTTGTGTATTCTGTTATCTTCGACGTCGGAAGGCAACAGGGCCAGTCGGGCGGCCCGAATTGCCGAAGTCTCGCAGAATCGAGGAGGCTGCTCCGTGAGGCAGCTTTGGATTAGCGCATTGGCTACGTTGCTCCTGATCCCGTCGGGCGCGTTAGCCGGCCCGCAGGACTGCAAGCCGACGCCTGACCGTTATGCCGTCCGTATCAGTCCCGTCGGAACCGAAGACACCCCTAGATCGCGTCCGAGCGTCAGTGGCGAGCGCAGCTTCTACCAGACCCTCGACAACGGATGGGTGTTCGCCCTGCAGCGCACCGAGACGGGCTGGCGGCTGGGCCTCTTCGATGGCGAGCCCGAGCGGGGTGCGGTGGACCTGACCCAGTTGACCCCACCCCTGCGCGGGGCGCCCAATCCACGGGAGCTCTTCGGCTGGCACTTCCGCAATGAAAACAATACGGGGCCCAACGACGGTTCGGTTAACGCACCTCAGGAAACGCGGGTCTTCGTCATCTCTCCCGGAATCGCGGGGACCGGCGGCTTCAAACCCTCCGGGGGAACCGTGGAGCTCGATCCCAACGACGGGCTGGGAGTTCTGGAGATTACTGACTACGGCCTGCGAAACCCGCAACCGGGTGAAAAGGCTGTCATGAACTATCTCGAGTTCGAAGCCTGTCTGTACTGGCCGCGTCCCGCCGATGAAACCGCGCGAATCCTTGATGTGCGGAGCCTGGATTACATCCCCGAGGAGCAGGAGATTTTCGGCGCATGCGGCCTTGACCTCCGCCGCCAAACCCTCGATGCGGCTTATGGCCCACGCACACTCGGTGGTGATTTTGATGGCGATGGCAGCATTGACGAGGTCGCGCAGGTCAGGGATCGCGCAAGCGGCAGGCGTGCGATCGCGCTCTGTCGTGCCGGAACGTGGCTGCATGCCATCGGCACGGAAGAGATCCCGGGCGCGCTGCGTAAAGGGTATGTCGATCAGGTCGAAGCGTGGCACTGGATCCACGATGTCGGTGACCTTCCCCGCCGCCTGCGCGGTTTCGACCTCCCCGAAGGTGACGGCGATATTCTGATTTTGGAGCGGATAGAAAAAGAAGCCGTCGCGGTCTTTTGGAGAGATGGCGAGTTGGATGCACAGCAGATGTACCGCTATGTCGAACCCTAGAACCCACGCCCAGGCAGACCTACCTGAAATTCTGCGGCTGCGCGCACTGGAATGCAGGTCTCCTCGAGTCGGACTCGCTCAAGGTGCAGCTGCACGGGTCGCCGGGATCAACATTCGTTACAGCGTCATCTTCCCGCTGGCATAAATCCACAAGTAGTTGTAAATTCTGGCGGATGAGAATTCTGCTCTGCTGCCTTGTCGCACTGCTGTTGTCTGGATGCGGTAATCCCGCTGGAACGCCTTGCCAAACACAAGGCAGTGGATTCACCGCATCACACGATTGCCAGCACCGATGTTTGTCTCGATGGAGCGTAACCTGCCCGGACGGCAAGCGCGTGACGCCCAATACCTGTTCGGGCTCGTTTAGCTGTTCACCGGGAAGTTGTCCTGACGGTCAGGTCTGCTATCACGATGATGATCCATTTGATGACCGCAGCTATTGCGTCATGGCCAACACCTGTGGCGATTTGACTGAATCCGCGCTGAATGATTGGGAGTTGAAAACTGTTGCGCGACAGAACGACGTCATCCAGGCTCGATTGGAAAAAGAAGCACGGCGCGAGAAATGGCGAAATGAAAACCCCGATAAAGTCATCGCCTCGCCCGCGATCGAAATCCCTCCTGAATCTGAATAATCACCCCAAGGAACCGTGCCAATTCCTGGTTTGGGGGAGGCTTGCAGTTGGCTGCTGGGTCAACTGCTGCGCTCCGACTCTCAACATGTCCGTCAGTGGGTCCTGGCCCTCATGTCGACCTGCGAGTGCAATGACGTTACCCTTGCTCATGGTGGCGTATCCTTATTCGGTTGCTTGATTGTTTGGCGATAACCAATCAACCAGATACGCCGCCTTTTTTCAAATGCTCAAACACCAGATTCAGTTATAACTCTCGATGAGTGGCGTAGGGCGGTAGCTTGAGGGAAAAGATCAGATTTCTTCAGGCTTATAATATGTTGTTGACTGTCAGTGGCGTTGGAGGCTCACGGCGGAGCCGCACAACGGGAAGGCGACACTCTTTTCAAACTGGGGTGATCACCCTATGGTGCGTGCCCAAGAAAAAAATAATACTAAGTATCAGTAATCAAGGAGCATCGCCATGAAGAGCACCATTAGCCGAAGAATATCGCGCCGCATTCGCAGCGTATTTGCACTGTCCACTGCTGTCCTCATGATGGGGCTTGTTGCTCCCGCGCACAGCCAAACTCTACCTGGGATTCCGGAAATCCCACAGATTCCAGCGTTTTTGCCAGGGCTGCAGAGCGTGCCTGCATCGGAGGCAACGCCGATAGATGGCGAGTGGGTGGTTGCATCCATCAATAAGCGAATCCGCATACAGTCGGGACGGGCATTCGCCGTCGATCCCTGGGTCCATTTGTTCGTGTTAAAAATCCAGCCAATGATGGTGGTGCTGAAGGATATTAGGCGCACGGGTAGTGGCCAGTACGTCGGGCAAGACCTCCCACTCATGGGTTCCTTCTCAGCACGACTGACGCGCGACGGAAATCTGATGGTCAACGTGGCGGGGGCACTGGGGCCTGCAAGTTATACCCTCGTGCCCGTGTCTCAAGATGATCCCCGCGCATTTGCTGACGAAAAGGCGGGTAAGTACGCCTCGGGATCTGCCGATGACGGCCAATACCGCGTTGACGACCGCTACCGTGATGAAGACCGCTACCGTGGCGAAGACCGCTACCGCGATGAAGACCGCTACCGCGATGAGGACCGCTACCGTGATGAAGACCGCTACCGCGACGATCGGGATATTGACGATGATCAAGACCCAGACGATGAGCCCGAGCCCCGGAGCGACGAACAAGAAGAAGACGATATTTGGGGTGATGAGGGATAAAGAGAAGGAGTTGGCCGGTCAATTGGGGGGTTTACCCCATAGATGCTCCGGAGACGCAGCAATAGACTGATTTTCAAGCTGATGGAGTCATCAGCACATCCAAACAGCGTCTAACGCCCGAAACTCGATTTAACAAGGAAGCCTAGTGATGAAATCCAAGCAATCGACAAACGAGAAAATAAGCAAAAAGGCGGCGATAAAGCACGGTCTACGTCCGATCACGGCGTGTACCGCAATGGCAATAGCATCACTACTGGTGGCACCGTTCGCATTGGCCAACTTGGATCCTTCCAATAGTGAGATTATTACCCTTAGCAGCCTCGGGCAGACAGCGCAGGTTGATTCTGCTTTTGGGTTTTCGCTGGCGGTGGCTAACAGGCGAGTGCTTATTGGCGCACCGGAATACCGAGTGGATGGCGTTAAAGGCGGGGCTGTTTTCGAGCTTGTTCATGAGAATGGCGAGCTGATATTCAACAAGATGTATAGCCAGTTGGGTCCGGAAGTTGCAGGTCGCGTCGAAGAGGGCGACCGCTTCGGTCATTCCCTGGCCGTCGCCAAGAACTGGCCTAGAGGTAGGTTTATCGTCGGCGTGCCGAGGGAGGATTCTAAAAAAAAGGTCGATGCGGGAATGGTGCATTTTATCGGATTTGGTGAGAAGACGTACCACAGCATTGATATAGGTGATAGTAATTTGTCGCGCTCATCGGACAACACGGCGATGAATTATTTTCATCAGGGTCGTTTCAACATCAAAGGCACTGTCGAGGCGGATGACCGGGTCGGTAATGCCATTGCGGTTGGTGATCTGAATGCCGACGGCGGTGTGGACGTGATCATTGGCGCCATTACCGAAGACGTAGGCAGCATAAAAAATGCCGGTTCTATCAACGTAGTCATGTACGACCCTGAATACCAGCTTGACCGATTCGGTGAGCAGTACACGCACTTTAACAACTCTCTCTACAGCCAGAGAGTTCTGATGGGCACGCGGAATGAAAACGAGTATTTTAGTAGCGCTATCGCCGTGGGTGACTTCAATAGCGATGGTGCGAATGATATTGCGGTGGGAGCTTACGCTGATGTAGTAGACGGTAAGCGCGCAGGTGGTGTCAACATTATTTATAGCGAATCCATCAAATGGTCGTGGGTTAACGAAGGTGGCCCTGCCTTGCCGGGGAATGAGCTTATCAACCAGGGTTTGCAAGACGTTGCCGGCAGTCCCGAAGACGGCGATCTCTTTGGGTTCGCTCTCGCAGCCTATGAAAATATGCTGGTGGTCGGCGCACCGGGCGAAGACCTGGGCGGTAAAGTGAATTCAGGGACTATACATATCTTTCAGGGTAAACCATCCAAATCGGAGGGTTTAGGCCTCGACAGCATAGGCCTCCAAAATAATATGGCCGGTGGATTGGTTGTCACCAAACTGAATGGTCGCGCTGCTTATCACCAGCAGTCTTTCACGCAGCGCACTAAAGACGTGCCGGGTGCGTCGGAGAGCGGCGACATGTTTGGCGCGACCCTGGCGGTGGGTGATCTAAATGATGATGACATACCCGATATCGTGGTCGCGTCGCCCGGCGAAGATCTAAAGCGCGGCGGTACAGACTATGTAGATGCGGGAATGATCACGATTTTCTACGGAGCACAAGATGCTGATGGATTTTGGGCCTACAACGGTACAAGGGCGCAGGCAATCTCAGCGCCCAGTTTGCCTGCGATAAGCCAGGCGACTACGGGCATGCGCTTTGGCTATTCCCTCGCTATTGGTGATGTTAACGGTGACGGCAAAGATGACCTGGTGATTGGCAACGGTAGTGCCCAAGGTGGCTGGGGCGATAAGTACGCCGACACACCGAAAACCGAGGGGGTCGTGTCTATCATTTATCAGTAAGGATCGCCGTGTGATTCGCTAGCAGCAGCTCCTGCAGCTAGCGCAGCGGTAGCTACCAAGCCTAGGAAGTTCGACCGGTGTTGCATGTAAAGGCTTTCACCAGCGCTTTAGCTATCGAGATTCGTGGTGCAAACCGTTTCTACGAATCAGGTTTAAGAGCCTTGTTACGAGTGAGTAAACTATGAGCCTCCGTTGTGTTTCCATTTTTGCATTGATGGCGTGTTGCCTCTCTCCTGCTTATCTCAGCGCGGGGTCCCAGAGCGTCGACGTGGAGGGTTTAAGCCCCGTGAGGTTGCAAGAGGCTACCTCTATAAACGCAATGTCGACAGAGTTGTTGGCTGCACGCTTAGATCATGGTGGCTTGAGTAACGCCATGGTGTCCTCCGTGTCGCTGTACTACGCTCTCGCAATTCTGACTGAGGGCGCCGACAAAGAAACTCGAGACCTGCTTAACCAACGCTTAATGCGCAGCGAAGATTCAGAGCTTAATGTATTGGCGCCGGCGCTTGCCCAAGCGATAACTTCGCCGTTTATCGATGGGGGTCCTCAGGGTGCTTTTAGTCTCAGTAATTCGCTGTGGTCAAACAGTGGGAATGATGCGCCGCCTTCTTGTCACTCCGGTCGTCCTTTCGAGTTCCGCGAGAGTTTTCTGGCGCGAGGCCTGGCTCTTTACGGTGCCAATCATCAGTCATTGGACTTTGCTTCTCCAGACGCCACTGGTGCCATTAATGCCTGGATTAAAGAACAGACCCGGGAACTAATATCTGAAGTCATTGATCAGGAGGTACTCAAATGTCTCGACTGGACGATTGTTAACGCCGCCACGTTTGAGGGAGGATGGGCTGAATCTACCCAGCGACTTCCGAGGTATGACGGCTATCGCTTTACAGACTTGGAGGGCGTTTCGCAAACTGCAGAGACAATTCGGGTCACCGATTACGTCGCGCCGATAGCCAGTTTCCCAGATGGGAGTACTGCCTTCGAACTGCCCTTTTCCGGCGGAAAGTACGCCTTTGTCGTACATACAGCACCTGAAAATACCGTAGACATGGGTTCATGGTTGATCCAGGACTCGCTGCCCGGCTTTCAAGCGCTTGTGAAGTCGGTACTGTCCAATTCCAATTCGCCGAACCAACTCACCATACAGATGCCTGTATTTGCTTTTAGTGATTCCATTGAAATGGATAAAGAAAGCCCGCTTCCCAGGGCACTGGATATAGACAGGCTGTTCAGCCCAACGGTCGAGTTTGGGCGTTTGTCCGAGCAACCGTCTTTTGTGCGCATTATCAGGCAGGACACTCGTCTTGGGTTTAACGAAAATGGCGTGAGTGCGGCGGCGGTCACCTTCATAGGAGGTAGGGTCGGCGTGACCAGTGTCAGGCGTTCTTTTCCCCGCCGCGAAATCGTCGTGGATCGCCCATTCAGCTTCGCTATTGTCGAGCGCTCTACGGGCACCATACTCTTTCATGGCGTGCTTACTTCGCTTGATGCCACGCAGCAGGCGGTACAGACTGTGCAATGATCCGCGGTGACAGCTACCGACTGCGTGGAAAATACAAAGCGGGTGTTATTAGCAAAGAATCGAAACAGAAGTCCGATTAACCTTGGGGGTCAATTTTAGATTGCCGATATTGAAAAGTGGGGGGGCAGTTTTAACTTGCCGTTGCCAGCACTCAATATCTTTCACATAACAACGCTTCGTGCTCCAATAACCACTCCCCAACCCTGGTGTCATTTGTATGGCAATTAGGTTGAGCGCCACGTTAACCGGTGGCTAATCGAGGAGCGTGGATGCCCAGCGAAGTACCTAGAAAGACCACTACCGTTGTCATCGCCGACGACCATTCAATTATTCGTGATGCCATTCACGATTTATTGAGTATGGCGACGGTGAATGAAGCTGCGGTATCGCCCAGCAATTTCGAGATTGTCGGCACCGCCGAAAACGGGCTTGAAGCGATTGCCGCTATCAAGGGGCATCGACCGGCGCTTCTGTTTCTTGATATTTCGATGCCCCTAGCTGGTGGCGCAGAGATTATTCACGACGTTCGACGCTGGAGCCCCGACACGCGGATTATCATTTTTACCGGCGTAACCTCCCCGAGCGTATTGGCGGGAATCCTGGAAGCTGGTGCAGATGCTATCTTTAGCAAGCTTAGTCCAGCACGAGATATGCTGGCGAAGTTGCCGCTCATCTTGTTGGGAGAGCGTTACGTTGCGCCGGAGCTTACCGATATCATTCGGAAGGGGCAGCGGGCTGAAACACTCACCGGGCGAGAGAGGCAGGTTCTCAATATGATTGTCATGGGCAAGTCCAATAAGGAGATTGCCCTGGAGCTCAATATCAGCCCTAAGACAGTAGAGAAGCATCGCGGCAGCGTCATGTTAAAGCTAGAGGTGCATTCAGTGGCGCAACTCATGGCTCGAGCTCTCAAGGACGGTTTGATCGACGCTATGTAGCAATATGGGGTGGAAACCCCATGTCATCACCAAAGCCAATCCCGGACTATACAACGAGAATTCGGCCGTAATCAGTGATCTGACATGATGAAAATACTATTCCACTTGTTGCCAAAGTACTCTAGTCCAGCCTGTGCAAGGCAGCGTCGACTCTATGAACTGCCTCTGCGGATTGGATTCGGCATAGTCGCAGTATTGTGGGCAGCTGGAGTATCTGCACTCACAGAGAACTATGTGCCGGATATGGGCGATGCCGTCTTTTATACTTTCTCTATAACGATAATCGCTGTGTCCGCTGCCGTGATTTTGGCATACCGAGAGTTTCAGTGGATGGCATATGTTGGCTTGTTTTCACTGTTGCTGCTCAGTGTCTCCAGTATGGACGGCAGTCTGGCTTATCTTCTAAGGGGCGGCGACTTTGTTGTCTGGGTGCTGCCGTTCCTCCTTTTGTCTTCCACGACCGCTATTGGTTTTCTAATTGTGTCGGCAAGGATAGAGCCGCTTCATCCGCTGGCGCGGTTAAAGCTGAGTTTTCGACTGTTGGCCATGGTGTCTGCGTGCTTTCCTGTCAGCTATGTGTTTTGGCTCGGTAAGATTTCTCTCGCCTTCATGTGGCTGCCGGTGAACGTGCTGTTCTTTTTGATGCTTCTATCTCAGGCCCTACCGCCACTGACCTGGCACGTGAGCGACCCACTGCAGCGACGGCTGACGTGGTCTTTTCCTCTGGGTGTCGCCGCCATAGCGATCGCAATACAAGTGGTTCATTACACAGGTGAGGGTTTCTCGCAGGCGCGAATGAACGAGCTAAACCGTTTTACTGCGCTTCTCTACGCTATGTCCTCCCTGGCGGTGGTGCTTTGGCAGATCGTTGCCAATACACGAGAGAATCTAAAGACAGAGCGGCAAATGCTGGAAGCAGAGCGTAACGAGGCGCAGTTGCAACTTGCTCTGAACCAGACGCGATCCGATTATCAGGATGCACTCACAGCCGCTAGCCAGCATCGATCCAGGCTTGCCACCGTGTCGCACGATCTAAAGCAGCCGGTGATGGCGCTACGACACGCGGTAGATCAAATGCAGCGCGCTGGGCAAGGTGATGATGCAGGAAAGCTATCCCGAGCCATTGATTACATCGCAAGTCTTTCTCATGCCTATGTCGGGAATGAGTCTCGGGGTGCTGCCAGTAATGATCTTGAATCCAGTGATCGCACATCAGGCGGAGCCGAAACGGTCGATGTGCAAACATTCGCGCAGATGCTGGAGCACATGTTTTTAGCGCAGGCCGAGGAGCAGGGAGTCCGACTGCGCGTGATTGGTTCTAAGGGTAGCGTCTTTGTCGAACCTTTGCCCATGATGAGGGTCATGACCAATTTGCTGTCCAATGCCCTGGCGCACGCGCAGGCAAAACGGGTCGTAGTTGGCTTTCGGCGTCAAGGTTCAAAGGTGGTGTTTCAGGTTCATGATGATGGCGTAGGCATTGACAGCAACGCATTGGAAACTGCGCTTGAACCAGGTGTAAAAGGTATAGGCTCCGACGGTCAGGGTTTAGGCCTCGGAATCGTAAGCGAGCTATGTCGAAGTGTGAACGCAGACTTCCGCCTACTCTCCCGCGAAGGAAGGGGTACTTCAGCTTACGTTTCCTTACCGCTGAGGGATTGATTGGGGTGTTTACCCCATTACTAACGCACGGTGCTTGAGAGAGTATTCTCCCGACGTTTATCAATCAGGAGGATCGGTAATGAACAGACGGTTAGCACTACTGGGTTTTGGTTTTTCGTTGCTCTTGATTGGTTCGGCATGGGCCGATACAGGTTCCGATCCAGGGGCTAGTGACACAGAAAGGCCGTCTTCAGTCGTCGTTGATTGTGTGCTCGACAATCCTTCCAAGGGACGTCTTTTGAGCATTATTGATGACCGACTATCGGTGTTTAGCCACCCTTGCTCTGGTGGCTTGTATCTTCTGGATGCGCCGACGGGCTCTGATGCCGGCCTCGGTTCTGGAACAGTTGTGCCCGTGGTGCAGGGTTGGTTTTTTCAAGATTCTCTAAAAACTGAGAGGCTCTCTGAAGACGCAGTAAAAGTGGCCGCGCGGTTTTTAACCGGGGTAGGCCCGATGGGATACAGACCGTTTCACGCTGTGGTCGTGGTAAAACGGGTGGACGGGCGGTGGCAGGTAGGTGAACCTGAACATCGGAAGGGAGATGTGCGCGGGGACGGATCTTCGAAGAATGTTTTCCTGTCTCGAGCGCATGCGGTGCAATCCCAGAAAGAGCTTGATCGGCTCTCGTTCTGCAGAGGGCAGAAATCCGTAGACTTTGATGTCGACTTCTCTTCCGAGAGACTGTTGCTCACAACGGTGCTTCTCAGCTCAGGCATGATCCAACTTGTTGATCCACTGGCGTTTGAGGGGCCCGATGGCATTTGGCTGAGGTACACCCACACAAGCCCGGATGTCGTCACATATGATACCAAGCAAGCAATTGTTTGGTACGTGCTTCCCAAAAACGAAAAGCCTTTGGGGGATGGCAGGCCACTGAGTTATAGTTTATTAATACCGGTAGAGGGTGCTCGCAGTGGCGTAATAGATCGCTGCAGCTTTCAGATCAACGTGCAATAGGTTTGCCGCCAGCCTG